>Ga0164315_10004023_pt1 | contig 11407 bp, 7 predicted proteins | sample GuaBasSedimGuay6_FD_113737 | JGI IMG/M metagenome (GOLD analysis project Ga0164315, IMG submission 113737) | Subseafloor sediment microbial communities from Guaymas Basin, Gulf of California, Mexico - Guay6, Core 4569-2, 0-3 cm | ecosystem: Environmental > Aquatic > Marine > Hydrothermal vents >...
GCGTTCGGAAAATTGTTGATTGTTCCCACCGAGATCTAAGGGTAGATATTCCGCAGTGAGGACAGCGATGTTTTCCATGACGACACAACGCTCAATAACATTCCGCAACTCGCGTACATTGCCAGGCCAGTCATAATCCTTCAGTAGGGCCTCCGCGTTTTTATCAATATTTTCAATAGGCTTTTTTGCATATTTACTGGCAAAGGTCTGCATGAAATGTTTTGTTAAAAGAAGAATGTCATCCCCTCGCATTTTTAATGGAGGGAGCTCGACTGAAAAAGAGGTAAGCCGGTAGTAAAGGTCTTCTCGAAAGATTCCGTCATTCACAGCTTGTTTCAGGTCTCGGTTGCTTGCTGCGATAATGGTGACATCGATAGGCAGGTCGACCTTGCCACCAATCCGACGCACTGTTCGCTCTTCCAGTACCCGCAGTAACTTACCCTGCAATTCTGGTCGCATGTCACCTATTTCATCCAGCAGCAGGGTGCCACCATCAGCTAACTCAAAAACTCCTTTTTTATCGCTTTTAGCATCAGTAAAGGAGCCCTTGACGTGGCCGAACAGCTCACCTTCTATCAGGTTCTCCGGCAACGCCGTGCAGTTAATAGCGATGTAGGGAACGCTTTCGTAATCTTTTCTCGCGCCGAATTTCCAATAATGGATATTGCGAGCCAAAACCTCCTTGCCAGTTCCTGATTTTCCTGTGATGAGGATTGATTGCACTCCGGCCCGGGCGATCTTTCCAGCATCTTCCAGGAGCTTCCGAATAATGGCAGATTCACCGATAAACATTCTGCCGAGAGACGCAGTGGTCGATTTTTTCAGATATTCGACTTCATTTTTCAATCGGGCGTTGGCCAGTAGTTTTTCAAGAACGATTTTGACTTCTTCTATGTTAAACGGTTTGTTCACGTAGTCGGCGGCACCGTTGCGTAGTGCCCTGATTGCAGATTCGGCAGAGTCGTCAGCGGTGAGCATGACGACCGGGAAATCGATATTTTCTGCTTGCAACATTTCAAGCAGATCGAGACCGTTCAGTCCCTCGCCCAGATCAACATCCAGAAGCAAAGCATGGGGTTGCCAGGCGCAGATTTTTTCTACTGCCCGTTCCGAACTACTCAGCATGTGGGTTACATAGCCCTCCTTCTGCAGTGATCTGGCAAGCATGCTGATAATCAGCTCATCATCATCCAGAAGAAAGATCCGCCCCTTTTTGCTCATGCGCTTACTCCCGATTTTTTTGTGCCAGTGGCAGAGTAATGACAAAAGACGTGCCGCTACCTATATGGCTGTGGACTTCGATATTACCGCCATGTTGCTCGATAAGACGTTTGCAGATCGACAAACCGAGACCGGTTCCTTTGGTCTTGGTCGTAAAGAAGGGGGTGAAAATCTTCTCGAGCGATGCCTCTGACATGCCTTTGCCAGTATCGGAGATTACAACCCAGAGGGAGTCTTCACTCGCCATGCGAGTGGTTGTGGTAATGGTACCCTCTGTTTCTATACTATCGATGGCGTTGATGAGTAGATTCAAAAAGACCTGCTGGATCTGGGATGAATCAACCTCAACCTGTGGTAGCTCTGCCGTGAAATTCTTTTCAAAACGAAGAGAAAAATTCACTTTACTGCCGGCCGTTACCTCGGCATTTTTAAGCGAATAGTCGAGTAGACGGTTTATGTCAACCAGATCATAATGGGGCTGTGGTGGCCGAGCATAGCTCAGCAGGCTCTTCAGTAGCTTCTCCATCCGGTTGATTTCATTGATAATCCTTGAAAAAACCTCCTGATCTTCCGGTTGCAGTTGCAGCTCATCAGCGAGAACATCGAGTGAAACCTTGACGCCGGCCAATGGGTTTTTGATTTCGTGTGCCAACCCGGCGGCCATCTGCCCTACCAGTGTCATCTGATTAGCACGCTGCATCTCTTCTTCTGCGTGTAATTGCTCGGTTATATCGCGACAGAAAGTGAGCAGGTGTTTTTCCCCGCCCAGTTGCAACAGGCCCATGCTCATATCGACTTGTATCTGGGTGCCATCCTTTTTCAGCCTTTTGACTCTCTTGTGAGACCATTCACCCAAGAGGGCGGTTTTAATATATTTCCGAAATTTCATCTCTTTGCTATAAGGAGCCAACCTGGTTATATCCATCCCTATCAACTCATCGATTGAATAACCGTATAGTTCAGCTGATGCTTTGTTGGCTGAAATGATGATTCCTAAGTTTTCCTTTCCAAGCCCGGTAATCATAATGGCGTCACCGGCACTTTCAAACAGGGTCTGGTAGAGCTGGTGAATCGATTGAAATTTTTGCTGCTCATCCTGCAGAGAAGCAGCCATCCCATTGAAGGCCTTTGCCAAAGTACGAAATTCGTTTTTAAGGGGTACTTCAACGCGGTAATTCAGGTCACCACTTTCCAGGTTTTTTGCAGCTTGAACGAGGGTGCTGATAGAACCGGTGAAACGTTTGAGAAAAAAGATCGTAATAACGAGAATGGCAATCGGGCCGAGAACAAGGCAGGCGATTAAGACGTGTTTGGCGATATTAATATCTTGATGGATTTTCTTGATACGCTCGGAAATTTTGTCTGCTGAGGCGATGGACAGCGATCCCACGTTCTTCAGGATGGCCTGGCCTTGAGCAAAAGCCGCCATTCGTGCGTTTTCCAGTCGCTCATTGTTGGCACGAATGGTTAAGGTTCGACTGAGCAGCTTCATGTAATGTTCAACTGTGTTTCCCAGATCATCCAGACGTATTCTGATTCTCTCTGAATGATGACAGCCAACACATACTTTTGCCGACCGATCCATGGATTCAATGAGTGACATTGAGGCTTCAAAATCCCTGGTATGAGGTGACCCCTGCAACAACAGGTCTGACTGAACAGCTTTGATATGGTGTACAAGGTTCTCGCGAAGGAATTCTACCTGGTGGAAGGAAATAACGTTTTCCAGTTTTTGGGTGACGTCTTGAATGGACGTGACAATATAAATCCCGCCGGTGATAAAGCAGAAGAGCATCAAGGTCAACCCGAGCAGAACATGTTTTTTCATAAGCGAATATTCTGTTAGTTGTTCAGGTAGTTGTACGTTTGTAAATCAAGTCCGATTCCTGCGGCATAATCGAGTACAGGCTGATAGTCATCTACAGTTGTTTCGACAAATTTTTCTATCTTCAAATCCTCCAGGATAGCTTTCCCTTCAAGACTCTGATGCATTTCCAATAACTGTTTTTTTAACGACTGTTTAACTTCATCAGGCAGGTCGCCGCGAACAGCCAGACTATTGGCAGGAACATGAGGAGAAGTCGCTAGAATTTCCAGCTCTTTTGAGACGCGATTGTTAGCAGCCGCCATCCTGTAAAAGACGGTATTCTTGGCGGCACCTATATCTGCCAGGCCGTTTAAAACATCATTGATGGCATCCTCATGGGTGCCGCTGAAATAATATTCTTTAAACCAGGTTTTATAGTCATCAATACCGAGAGATCTAAAGTAGGAGAGGGGCAGCAGATAGCCTGCGGTGGTTGCTCTGTCGACAAAAACCATCTGCTTATTGCGCATGTCTTCAGCCGTCCGGATGCCACTCCCTTTTCTAACAAAAACCATCCCATAGTAAGTAGAAGATCCTCCTATATATTGAGGCCTGACCAAAGGTTCAACACCCAGCTTTTTGATTGCCATGGCACCGGTGAAACTACCGAAAAAGGCACCGTCCAGGCCGAGTTCATTGAAGTTGTCAATGATATTTCCATAGCGCGGCAGAATGCGAATATCAATAGGGACGCCTATCTCTTTAGAGAGTTGAGCCAACAGGGGTTCATAGCGTTTTTTTTGGGTGAAAATATCTTGCTCGGGGATCAGGCCGATCGTGAGCTTCTGCGGGTTGTTTTTTGACTGTTGCACAGGAGTTGTTTGCTCTTGCTGATCGCATCCGATCAGGAAGAGGGTAAGCATGACCAAAAAGGCCAGACCAATGGTGGCGGTTGAAGAGAACTGTTGGCGCCTGGAAAAGTTCATTTGATGCTTTCTTGTGTTGTGTCAGGTTTATACAGCTAAAGCATGAACTATATGTAGTGGAGCTAATTGACTGTTATTAATGAATAATTTTGACTAGTTGTCAAGTTTTGCAAAATAATTTAATCCCTGAATAAATAACCGAGAAGGTGAGCATATGCCTGTAAGCGAAACCAATCCAGATTTGCCTATTATCAACAAAATTGTACGCCACAGCGATAAGTTTTCTCCTCAATCAGAACGCTCCAGGTGACAAACCCGCATTGTTGCAGGGAGTCATTCTCAAAACTTATCACCTGCTCAGGCTGTAACTGTTCGTGAGCCAGCAGACACGAACCACTGTCGCTGATATCCGTAAGAATCCCCTTCGACGATATCCTTCTTGAAACTCCATCGACGATGACTTGATAAGAAAAGTCAACCGGTTGTACATGTGGACGGCGAAATTGCTCCCGCTTCTCCTGGTCGTAATTGTGTGTCAGCGAATTCAGGCAGACTTTCATTTTGTCGTGGTCCTGAAAAATCACCTCGATGAAACCGATCAGTTTGTCCAGGCTGAATGGTTTTTCCAGTAAATGCCATGCGCCATTTTTTCGTATTGACCTGATGGCATCGTTAAGTTCGCAGGAGTTGATGTCAGAGGTCGTCATGATAATAACCGGGACATAAGGGCAACATTCGTCGATGACTTTCAATAGCTCCAGGTGGTCCTGGTCTTTTAAGTCAAAATCGAGCAGAAACAGGTCGTAGTGGCACTGTTCAATCTCTTCCAGTGCCAGTTCGGTCGTGGCGGCCGTTTTAATGTTGAGGGACCGGCCTTTACAGGCGTGTTCAAGGGCCCAAAGAATGAGTTGCTCGTCATCGACAGCAAGAATCTTCAGCGGGGAGTCACCCATGGTTTCCTCCGTATACGCAATCGCATGTCAAAGCCATCGAATAAAAGCACAGCAAGAGTTGTTCCAGATTTAACCTAACTCACAAGACATCATTGAAACGTGTTGCTGTGCTACAAGAAAAAATCCGACAAATGCCAGGGTTTATTGGAGCAGTGGTCAACATTTTGTTTGCTTGGCCCAGTCAGTTCATGGCATGCCGCTTGCTGCTTATGAGTGTGAAGACAGACGAATTATTTGCATACAGGGGTGTTTTTTCTGCAATCAAGCCTGATTACAGAGATCAAGATATCATCTTCATGAACATATTGTTAATAAAATCTGGGAATATCCCCAGATTTACATCGGTGATATTCCTACAGGGAGATTGTTTAAATGATCATTAGGAAACAAACACAATCCACTGGAGGCTGTCGGGCTATACGGGCCGAAGCGAAAATCCGGAAGTTTGAGACCAGATTTTGACTCGTTTGAGAGTAATAGCCGTAGCTATTGATCGAAAAGAGTTGAAATATGGGCCGAACAGCCGGGTTTGCAGCCGGGTCATGGGCCTTGTTCATTGATGGGCCGACAGCCTCCTGGATCGGCTTTTATGCGTTTTTTTATCCCCGAGGAGGGCTGTATCGTTTGCTTTTTCCACACATATTCCCGCGCGATAATGAGCCTGATATTTATCAGCCTCTTTTCTTGCGTGGCGATTGCCTCTGATCTTGAAATTCCGGCAGATGATTGCGCCGGGTGTCATGTGTACCAGCTACAGATGATTGTCGCTGATGGCGGTAAACACGCGACAGAAGTCAGTTGCCTCGATTGCCATCCGCGACATCCGCCGGAAGCAGAAAACACGATCACTGCCTGTGTCTCTTGCCACGAAGGGCAACCGCATTTTCAGATCGGCAGCTGCCGGCACTGTCACATAAACCCGCACATGCCGATGGCCCACTTACGTGATCCTCTCAAGCCGGTGAGAGAAGAGTGCCTGTCCTGCCACGCAGGGGTGGGGCAAGAGATGGCCGCCGCCCCCAGTCGTCATGCTGAGTTTTTTTGTAACCGCTGCCACAACCAACACAAAGAAATCCCAGGTTGCCTGGATTGTCATGAAACGCATCTGCAAAAACAGTCTGCAGAAGACTGTTTGCACTGTCATTCGGCCCATCGGCCATTACGGGTTGTTGTTACCGGTTACGTTCCTGCGGCATTCTGTGCGGTCTGTCACGAAGAAGAGGCCCGTGAGCTTGCTGTTACGAACACGAACCACGGGGGGGTGAACTGCAACTATTGTCACAAGGGATTACATCCTTCTACACCCAGCTGTCAGGAGTGCCATGGCTTGCCGCATCCTCAAGCTATCCATAGCCAACATCGTACCTGCTTGGATTGTCATGAGGATGCTCATCGGATGGTGAGTGGAAGATAGTTATTGATGCAATTCAGGAGGCTGTCGGATTATACAGGCTGAAGCGAAAATTCGGAAGTTTGAGACCAGATTTTGGCTCGTTTGGTAGTAATAGCCGTAGCTATTGGTTGAAAAGGAGCTGAAATATGGGCCAAACAGCCGGATTTGCAGCCGGCTCATGGATAGTCCGACAGCCTCCTAGAGGCACTCATTATTGCTTGCTATCTCTTGGCGATCTGGATCCTGATGCCCTGTAGCTTCGCTATTGCATCCGGTCTGCTGAACTCGTTCATGGTTACCAAGGCTTGATCCGTAAACTTTAAGGCTTCCATCTGACGACCGTTTCTTGCCAGTGCTGTTATGAGCGTCAAGTGATAGTCAAGTTTCCCAGGATCTCTGTGAATCGCCTGTTGAAGATAACGGCTTCCTTTGTCAATCTCGCCTGTCTCGAAATAGCCACGACCTGATACGACCAGCAGAGTCTCTTTGTCGCTTTCTTCAGCCGTTTCGAGCTCTTTTTCATATGTCTTTATCGCCTCTTTGTATGCTGCAATAGATTGTTCTGATTTTTTGAGCTGCTTTAAAACATGACCGTAATTAAAATAAATATCAGGAATTCCCCCTGCTTCATTGTTGGCAGCGATTGCTTTTTCCAGGAGTTCCAAGGCCTCTGTCAAAGGGCCTGTCTTTATCCTTAACTTGGCCATGGCATGGTAAAGATTGACAGCAGAGGATGGGTCCTCTGCTAAAGCTTTCTCATAGATGGTCATACTCTCTTCGTATCGACCTGACCGAGCAAAGGCATACGCATACAAGAGGCGCAATTCTGTTCGAGTCTCAGTGACACGGATCAGGTCTATAGCCGTTTGATAATGAGACAGGGCCTCTTTGAATCGACCGGAACCGGCAAGCATGACAGCAAGCTCATGATGCCCTTTGTAGCTCCGGGGCAGTAAATTTACAAATTTTTCGAATTGTATTATCGCTGCCCCAGGTCTCTCCTGTTCCTTTAAGAATATGCCGTAATTGTGATGCAGCCAGGCATCCTTCTCCGCAGATTGGATTGCTTGTCGATACAGACTGTCGTCATTTGCAATGGCTTCCGGTGTAAGTGCTGTTTCCAGTTCAGTATTATTTGCTGCCAGTCTACTCAAACGCTTATCATGTCCTGACTGATTGCTGAACGGAGGTCTTTCCAGCCTTTGCAGTAAATCCTTCTTGACTCTAAGCCGATCAAATTGACTCAATGCCAGCAGGTCGGAGCAGTCCTGTTCATTTAAGAAGCCGGTCCCGCCGGCACTGGCCGCATGACTTTCGGGCAGCGAGAGCAGAACCTTTTCGGCAACGTCACGTGCAAGCAGGTAATTTCCATGAAACCTCAGATGTACATGTTCATAATAAAGCTCTTCTCCCTGGATTCCCCGTGGACTTTGTTCGTCGAATCGATTGACCGCATCAACCAGATAAACACCGCTGTCGGCCGTCTCCTTAACGACAAACCGAATTGCGTCGTTGATGCGACTGTCGGCCCGGAAGCGTAAGGTGTCCAGATCCCGCGCAAGTTCAAAGTGCTTTCTTGCTGCAGAATAATCACCTAATTTGAGATACGATTGGCCGATGAAGAATTGCAGGTCAGCATAGCTTTTATCAATCTGATCAGCCTGAAGAAAAGAGATCAAAGCTGCATCTCTCTCACCGGCTTGAAGCTGCTCCATCCCGTCGTTGTACAAGTTGTTCCACTGGTTAAGTTCCTCTGCCTGTAGTGAGGGACGATGTTGAGAGGTGAAGGGCGGAAAGTCTTTCAGATTGCTCCCCACGGTACTCACGATTACAGGGATCTCTTTATCTCTAAAAGTTTGGATAATGTCGGAAAGGTTCTCCTGATAATGGCTATACACTGTCTCAAGTGCGGCAGAGTCAGATGGTACCTGGTTGCCCAGAAACATTTCCATCCCTTGCCACTTCTCCGGGGATTTTTCTCCGCCAATTTTGTTGATGATGATCTGCATGGTTTGTCCGATTCGGGTCGTTTTTACTTGTATCCCCGCGCGGATCAAGGTGAGATTTGGCGATAGTCGAGAAAAAATAGTTCCGGCACCAAAAGGTCCGACTACTTCATTGTTGCCTAGATAGATGATTGTCAGATCCGGTTGATGCTGACTGACTTCTTTGGCGATCGGCAGAACGACATGGGAATTCGTTGCGGTGATAGCGGTGTTGATGATTTCAAAATTGAGCGAGGGGAATCTTTCGCGGAGTAAAACTTTAAGGATGCGGGCGAACCCGTAGGAGTGTTCCGGGTCTCCCTGAGCAGCAGAAGCGCCGAGAATAAAGATACGGAAGGTCCCGGCCGGCTTTTTTTGGGGATACGCAAAAGATACGGGTTGTCTGGCTATTTGTTCAGGGAAAAACTGCTCAACAAAGCGGGTATTTCCACAAAAATAATCTTGTCCATCGACAGCACAGGTGGTTGTGTAAGTAACCGGATGCCCCACGCCAAACAGACGAAGACCTCCCTCAATGCACAGAATAAACAGGCACGGAATAAGCAGAAAGGTGATCAAACGATAAGCCCAGAGTCGCATCTTTGATATCTTCTCCTTACCCATGAATTAATCTCCTCTGAAATCAAACAGGCTCATCAGACAGACCCCGCAAGGACAGGACCGAAATTCAGTCCAACTCATACTGGTCATGCCACTTGATCAAAAGCAGGGCTCAATTCCCCGCAGCTTGCTGCGTTAAGGTGTCCCTTCTATCTCCTGTCTCCTGTCTCAACAGGAAAGACCGGCATTACCCCTTAATGTCGGTGCAAAAATACAACCAGTCTCCTTGTGTGGGGGTTGGACCTCTACTGGCAATGGGTGGGGCTAATCCTCTTTTGTCGTAGAATCAAGGCCTTCGCTGGCCGCCTTGTTAAATTGAAAGTCTAATGAGACTCGTTCCTGATGGAAACTAGGTGCTCGTTATGATGGGGTTTTATGCCCATACTGGGAATATCCCCAACATGAATAGGAATATCCCCAATATATTTAATGATGCTGAGGTAGGTTGGAGGTGTTCTGCTCGTCAAACGTGCTTCTTATGGCTTGTTCCATTAATGATGGGAATGGCACGCCGCTTGCTGAAGAATGTGTTGATGAAAAACCTCTGCTCCATAAAATTATTTTCAGCCGCTACTCTGATGTATTACTGCCTGATACTGCTTTCCACACAAGCAGTCGCAATTGAAGTGCAGAAAAGCGAGAGGGCCGGTGCGAAGTTGCAGGTAGGTTTCCTGTACATGCTCGCTAATTTTTCCGGTCCGATTCCATCGCAGTGGGCAAGGATTGATTACGATCAGCAGAATAATGAGATCATTACTCTTAATCCAAGATCGAATGAAGTGCAGATTTTCAACCGTGAGGGAATGGAGCTCTATGCTTTTGGTGATAATGGTGAAATTGTTCGTCTGAGAGATATTGCTGCTGGAGATGGCGGCACCATCTACGGTCTGTCAATGAACTTCAGAGATAACGGCATCCAGGTGTTTAATTATCGGGGCGAGCCTGAACCGAGCGTTTTTCTCAAGGAGTTCCCGGCAGAATGGGCGAACTTTTATGCTGACCGCATGGAGTATCAGGACGACAAATTTTATCTGCTGGATTCCAAAGCGATGCTGTTTGCTGTGGTCTCAACTGACGGAACCTTCATGCAAATGCACGATGTCGGCAAGAGACTCTGGGCAGTCGTAGAAGAGAAAGACCCGGAGAAGAAAAAGATCACTGAAATCGATATCAGTGGTTTTAATATTGATAACCAGGGCAATCTCTATTTTACTTCTCCCCTGATCTCATCCGCTTTCCGTTTAAGCCTGGATGGAACCCTGATTCCCTTTGGAAGATCGGGCAGCGGCCCGGGTAAGTTCGGCGTTGTCTCGGGGATTGCCGTGGACGAACGGGGGAATATCTATGTTGCCGATCGATTGCGTTCTGTTGTCATGATCTTTGATCCAGATTTCATCTTCCAAGGGGAGTTCGGCTACCGTGGCGGTAGAGAAGAGGACATGCTTGTCCCCGATGATCTTGTTGTTGATCAACAGGGCGACAGAATTTTCGTATCACAAGCGGCGAATAAAGGCGTTGGAGCCTATCGGGTGATATTAACCACACGATAAAGCACTTTGTAGGAAGTTGCGCAGAAGCATACTGAATACTCATCGTAGATTATGAGTAAAGGGTTGCTGAGTCCCGAGGGTTTCATGGCCCTTTTTTCTTCTATGTGACAGCCGGCCAACTGCAAATTGGTCTGGTCCTATTGGTTTGGAGAGTTTGGGGAATCTACGAATTGTGATTTGGGAATTCCCCGATTTTCTTCACTTCGAGCCGTTAAAAAAGATTCGTAAATTCTGTCATATTCCACCCTACCTTGTTGTTATTATTTGATTATTTGATTTGTTTCCGTTGTCGGCACGGAGCTTGCGATATGGATAGCATATGTCTTCAATAGGGTTATCGGCGGTCTCCGGCAACGCCGATATAACAGCAACAACCAAACTGGGAGGTTTAGAAATGAAAACAAAAGTTCTGTTTGCCATGGTCGCTTCATTATTCCTGTTCAGTGGAACAGCATTCGCACTGCATACTGGTGGTGTCGCACATTGTGACGCTTGCCACTCCATGCACAACTCTGCGGACAACCCGAGATCTGGCAACGTTAATGCCCCGAGCCTGATGAAGGGTTCTGACGCCAGCTCGACCTGTCTGAACTGCCACGCTGGTGATGGTACTGGTTACCACAACTCTTTGACCGCCATCGGTAACGGTGTCAGCCAGGGCGGCGATTTTTTCTGGGTATTACCAGGCAGCACATACGACTTTGAACCTTGGCATGGTGCTGGTTTCGGTGCATTTAATGACCCGGACAACACCGGCCACAATGTCATCGCCGCTGACTTCGGCCTGGCCGTTGACGGTACCAATGTCACTGCTCCTGGCGGCATCATGCCGTCCAACACCCTGTTCTGCACCAGCTGTCATGATCCGCATGGCCGGATTGATGGTGGAACCGCTGCCGGTGCTGCTCCGATCTCAGCTTCTGGTTCCTACGGTGATGCTGCTCCGGTTGA
>Ga0164315_10004025_pt1 | contig 11403 bp, 10 predicted proteins | sample GuaBasSedimGuay6_FD_113737 | JGI IMG/M metagenome (GOLD analysis project Ga0164315, IMG submission 113737) | Subseafloor sediment microbial communities from Guaymas Basin, Gulf of California, Mexico - Guay6, Core 4569-2, 0-3 cm | ecosystem: Environmental > Aquatic > Marine > Hydrothermal vents...
ATCCGGCATGGCCGCCAAAATGGCTGCCTATTTTAAGGGGGAAAGTCCTGATGTGCCCATGGATATTTCCAAGGGCGGTGCATTACGTCAGCTTACCCATCAGCTCAACCTTGTGGAACAGGTGCCCAAGGGAGGCCCGATTATCTGGCCCATCCTTGCCATCTTTGGTTTGGCCCTTCTCATTCTTGTGGAAAGGATTATCTTTTTTGTTCTTAAACAAATCCGGGTGGAATCCTTTATGGCCAAACTCAGGGGTCTTGTGGCCAAGGAAAAATGGGAGGAATGCGAGCGCCTTTTTTTATCCAGAAAAGGAAGGTTGATTCCCAAGATTCTTTTAACGGCATTACCGTTTAGAAATCAGAGTCGCCAGGATATGGAAAATGCTCTTCAGGAAGCCATCCTGGGAGAAATTCCACGCATCGAACGGTTTTTATCCACCCTGGGCATGCTGGCAGCCATTGCCCCTCTTCTGGGGCTTCTTGGTACGGTTACAGGTATGATAAATACCTTTCATGTTATCACTTATTTCGGGGCAGGGGATCCCAGGATGATGTCCGGCGGGATTTCCGAAGCCCTGGTCACCACTATGCTGGGGCTGACCGTTGCGATTCCCATCATGCTTTTTCATACCCTTTTAAGCCGCAGGGTGGAAACCCAGATTGGCATGATGGAGGAAAAGGCAGTGGCATTTGTCAACATGATATTTAAAATCAGAAATGGGGGCGGGCAATAAACAGATGATGGATTTTTTTTATCATATGGCCGATTATATCCGTTCAGGCGGAGTGGTCATGGTGCCTATTCTCCTGGTTTCTTTTTGTATGTGGGTGCTGATCTTTAACCGGATTATGTTTATGCAGAGGCTCTATGCAAAAAATATTACCAGAAAAGAAGCCGGAGAACTGGTAAAACAAAATCTTTGGCCTGAGAAAAAATATAAAGGGGTCAATTCCCTTCTGGTGAGAGAATTTTACAGGCACAGAAGTTTTGACCGGGATCTGGATGATTTTATCCTGGATGAGACTGTGCTCAGGCTTACCGGTTCCATGGATAAATATCTTTCAATCATTACCATGCTCTCTGCCGTGGCGCCTCTTTTAGGACTTTTAGGCACGGTCGTCGGCATGATGGGCACCTTTGACGTGATCACTGTGTTTGGTACGGGCAATGCCCGGGCCATGGCCGGTGGGATTTCCGTGGCCTTGATCACCACCCAGACAGGGCTTATGGTTTCTATCCCAGGTCTTTATATGAGCGGGTGGCTCAGACGTCGGGCACTGAACCTTAAAGGGCGGATTGCAGCCACAGGAATATACCTGAAACGGTTTTTATAATCGGAGAAAAAATTAATGATCAATATATCCGCAGCAAGGCGGGCAAATAAACAAAATCTGGAATTAAATATGGCGCCATTGATCGACATGGTTTTTATCCTGCTGATCTTTTTTCTGGTTACCACAAGTTTTGTTAAAGAGACCGGGGTGGACATTTCAAGACCTGTTGCTTCCACGGCTGTCAGTAAAACGAAAACCACCATTCTCATTGGAGTCACAAAAGATAATACCATTCATCTGGATAGAAGAGAGATAGATATCCGGGCCATCCGGGCTAATGTGGAACGGGCTCTGGCCGAAACTCCCGAAGGCAGTGTGGTGATTGTGGCTGATAAGGAGAGCCTTACCGGTATTGTGATAAGGGTTATGGATGCCTGCAAGCTGGCCGGTGCTGAAAACGTATCCATTGCCGCAAGCCGTCCCAGGGGAGAATAGGGTGAGCAGGTAAAGTGGAAAAACAGATGATTAACACTCAAACATTATACAATTGCCTTGGCTGGGGCCTGGCCATTATTTTTTCTGCAATTTTGAATGTCTTTTTGTTCGGCATCATGCCCGGGATGATACAAAAGGTACCTCAAAGACCGGATGATCTGGAAAACATCAAGGCCATCCAAGTGATACGCATCAAACGGCCTGAATCACCCATAAGAAAAAAACAGCAGCAAAAACCCGAGAAACAGAAACAAAAGCTCAAGGAAATCAAAAACAAGGTCAAGGTTTACAAACAAAAACCCAGGGTACAAAAACCCAGGCTGGCGTTTGAACTGAACCCCAGACTTCCTGCAGCTGTGGATAGCCTGGAAATGCCGCCCATGGAGCATTTCAGCCTCAACGCGCCCTCCCTTAAGGGGCTATATTTTGCAAGCGAGCTGGATTCGCCTTTGACCCCCCTTGCCAAAATACCGCCTATCTATCCTTTGCGGGCATCCAGGCGGGGTATTGAAGGATGGGTAAAGGTCCAATTTATTGTCAATACCTCCGGGTTTGTGGAGAACCTTAAGATTATCGGATCAAAACCAGCTAAGATTTTTGACAGAAGTGTTATCAATTGTGTGGCCCGGTGGAAGTTTAAACCCGGTACTGTGGAAGGCGTTCCGGTTCCGACCCAGGCTGAAACCGTCATTAAATTCCAGTTGGAGTAGTCATGAAACAGGTTCTGTTCATATTAGGAATGCTTGTTTTGCTGCCCCTGCACACCCTGGCAGCAGAAGATCTCCCCCTTGGTGCAGGAATTTGTGTGAATAAAGTCAGCCTGATGATCCAGCAGGATAAGATTGAGCAGGCGGTATTAGTTTTGGAAGCATTCAGCGCCAAACAGCATACAACAGATAACAAAAAAGCAGCACAAAAAGGTTATAATCATTATTATATTGATTTTCTTTTAGGCAATTGTTTTCTCATGCTGGACCAGCAACGAAAAGGTTTGAGCGATTCAGCCCGCATCAAATATCTTAAAAAAGCAGCCGCAGCTTATGATCATGCAGTGGAAAAGAAACCGGATTTCTCCCATGCCTGGTTGAATCTTGCCAAATGCCGTTATGACCTGGGACAGATGGAAAAGGCTGCTATAGCCTTTATTAAGGGGTATGAAACAAGCAGGGATAAAAAACCAAATCATCTTTATTATGCATCCATCTGCTATACGTTCACCCGGGATTATAAAAAGGCTTTTAAAGTTTTTAATACCCTTCTTTTGGCACATCCGAAGGATATCAAGCTTGAATGGAAGGAAAGTTTTGTCAATATCCTGTTTTCCCTGGAAAAATATAAACAGGCTCTGCCCTGGATTGAGGAATTGGTCCATAAACTTAAAGACAAAAAAAAGAAAAAATGGCAGGAGATTTTGCTCTATCAATACCTGAGTTTGAAAATGGAGCAAAAGGCCCTGGATTATGCCGTGTTTCTTACAAAAGCAGATCCAATAGAACCCAAGTGGTGGAAAGCTTTGACCCATATATACCTTAATAAAAATCGTCTGGAAGATGGGCTTTCTTCTCTTATGATCTATAGCTTTATTTCTCCTTTATCCCAGCAGGAAACATCCCTTATGGCGGATTTGTATCTGTCCTGCGGTATTCCTTTGAAAGCCGCACAAACCTATGAAAAATGGTTGGAAAAAGAGGGTGATCAGAAAAAGAATCACGACCGGATTTATGATAAAATCAGCAAAATATCCCATGCCTATATGAGTGGCTGTCAAACACAGACTGCCCTTAAATGGATCGAAAAAGGACTTTCCATGAAGAAAGCTCCTGATCTGTTGCAGATAAAAGCTGATCTTTTGTTTGGACAAAAAAAATACAAGTCAGCGGGAGATACCTATGAGCAATTATCACAATTTAAAAGATACAAAGGCCAGGCCCTTCTCATGATGGGATATGCGGCATGGAATGACGGCCTGATTAAAAAAGCCATTATTTTTTTCACACAGGCATCCGGATATGGAAAACAAAAAAAAGCTGCTCAAAAGGCCTTGATACATCTTAAACAAATTGCAGAAATTAAATGAAAAGCCTGATCTCACTCATTTCATTTCTTTTTTTAATATCTGTTGTTACGCCCGGGATAGTCCGGGGATTCACAGAAACCAAAGCCTATGTCCTTATTACACAGAATGATATTGCTAAATTAAATGTTGATAAAATTCAGGATGTTTTGAACATGGTACCGGGAGTGAATGCCGGGAATACGTTTATTTCCATTCGCGGTATATATAAGGTAAGGGTTGTTCTGGATGGAAAAATTATTAATGATCCCACTTCCAGTCACGGAGGCGTAAAGTGGGAATCGGTTTCTCTGCAAGCGGTTGAAGAGATTAAAGTATATAAAAATTCAGGTGGGGCAGTCTTTGGCAGCGATGCCAGCGGCGGTGTTATTGTGATCACCACCCGAAAAAAAAATAAAACATCGGGTTTTGCAGAGGCCCATGCCGGAAACTTTAATACTTTTCATTCCTATCTATCCTGTCAGACTCAAGTGAATAAGTTATCCCTGTCTGCTGCAACAGGACTTGATACAACTGATGGTTTCCGATCAAATTCCAAAAAAAAGAAAACCTTGATTCAAGGGGATGCGGGGTTTATTCATGATGAGGTTACCCGATTTTCTGTGTTTGCAAACAAAATTTCAGAAAACAGGGGATCTCCCGGGCTTTATGCTTACCCCACCCCGGAAGCCCGATATTCCTATGATCTTTTTACAGGTCATTTTATAGCTGAATTTCTTGGATTTACAAACAGGCTCAGTTATACAGATGCCGAAAAGAAAAATACCAATCCTGCCAAAAATCTTGATAAAGTTTTGTGCATTGAGAAAATCAGGGATGAGTTGAGCCGTCAGGTTTTACTGGATTTTTGGGGTAACCGGGGGGATTTGACACTGGGTAGCGGATTTGAAAAAGCCAGTGCCGCATCCACAGGTTTTTCCACCCGGGACGAGTTAAATGGATGGGGATTTACATCATTGTCCAGTCAATTGGATACTATGCCGGTTCAGCTAAGCCTGGGATTAAGGTTTGAAAATTTTTCCGAATTTGGTGGATATTTCAGCCCGGAATTTACAGCAGGAATTCAAAAAGATGACTGGAGTGCACGGATCAGTTTGTCCCGTACCCATAATATTCCTTCCTTTTATCAGAGATATTACCAAAGCAGCTCCATGCAGCCTAATCCGGATCTTTCTCCTGAACAGGCGGATAATTTTGGTCTGTCAATGTCCTGGAAACTCTCTTCTAAGGCGACGCTTGACGTATCTCCTTTTTACAACATGATTACAGATCGTATTTCCTATATTAGAGAAGGTCCAACCGGGTCCTACGTTAACCTGGGCAAGGTGACATATAAGGGCGTTGATATCTCCTGTGACACCAGATTGAGCAAAGATTTTAAATTGAAAACCACCTATACCTATCTTGAGGCAAAGGATGTTAATACAGGATTGTTCCTTACGTCCAAATCAAAACACCGGGCATTGGCAAGTCTGGTGTATAATCCTGCAAGTCCTTTTTCTCTGCGCTTATCAATAAAATATGCATCCAAATTTTTTTCCAACAAGGAAAATACAAAAGAGGGGGATGGGTATACTATCGGAAATATACGAATGGAATATCAAAGAAAATTTTTCAGTATGGGAGACCCTGTTACTTTTTTTGTTGAGGTGAAAAACATCACGGATGAATCTTATTTATATGCAGATGGTTATTTAGCACCGCCAAGGACATGGGTCACAGGCATCAGGATTAAATTTTAATGATGAAAACAAAAATGATTAACATATCAAAATTAAAAAAAAGAAAATGATATTTCCTTTTTCAGCCATTATCGGTCAGGAAGACTTAAAGCTTTGCCTGATTCTCAACTCCATCCATCCAGGTATCGGCGGTGTTCTGGTCAGAGGAGAGAAAGGCACGGCAAAATCCACAATTGTACGTGGCCTGGCAGATGTATTGCCAAAAACCCGGGTAATCACATTGCCGCTTAATACCACTGAAGACAGGGTAGCAGGCGGCATGGACTTTAACAGGGCAGTAAAAGAAGGAAAAAAAATTTTGCTGCCCGGACTTTTAGCCGAGGCAGACCAGGGAATTCTTTATGTGGATGAGATAAATCTGCTGGATGATCACATTGTTGATATTATTCTGGATGCGGCAGCCTCCGGGGAAAATCGTGTGGAGCGTGAAGGGCTTTCTTTTTGTCATTATGCAAGATTCCTTCTTGTTGGTACCATGAACCCGGAAGAGGGCGATCTGCGGCCCCAGCTTCTGGACAGGTTTGGATTCTGCGTGGAAGTTGTATCGGAAAAAGACCCGGAAACAAGAATGGATCTCATGGAACGACGGGAATTATATGACAATGATCCTGTAGCATTTAAAATTGTTTATGAACCGGAAACCCGAAAGCTTGCTCAGAAGATAGCAAAAGCAAAAAAACTTTTGCCTAAAGTAAAAATGAAAGCCCATCTTCGTCCTTTTATTGCAGAGCTCTGCAGCAGTAATCATGTGGCAGGTCATCGTGCTGATCTTGTTATAGAACAGGCAGCAAGGGCCCATGCAGCACTTTCAGGGCAGAGTGAAGTGGTGATTGATGATATCAGTGCTGTGGCAAAATTTGCTTTGCTGCACAGAAAGCAGGAGGCTGATTCTCCTCCGCCTGTTCCACCGCCGGAAGACGACCAAAAGGATGATGCCGAGGATCAGAATGAAAAAGAAACTCCTGATAATGAGGATGAACAGCAGGATGATCAAATTTCTGATGCTGAAAACAACCCGCCTGATCCGGGAATGCAGAATCAGGATATGCAAAATCAGGAACAGGGAGATTCAGAAGAGAATGAGCCCGAAGAACCAGATAATTCTAAGAATGATGGGCAAGAAAATTTGCCGGAACCGGAAAAGGATGTCACAGAGCAGATATTTGAAATTGGTGCCACATTCAAGGTGAAAAAAATTACCACGCCTAAAGACCGGAAGATGCGGCGGGGATCGGGTCGGCGTTCCCGCACCCGGGTATCTCAAAAACAGGGCAGGTATGTAAACAGCAGCATGCAGAGAACCAATAACGATATTGCATTTGATGCCACTCTCCGGGCGGCTGCACCATACCAGTTGGAACGAAACCAGCCGGACGGACTTTTTATCAGCCTCAGGCCCGATGATATCAGGGAGAAGATCAGGGAAAAACGAATCGGCAATTTCCTGGTTTTTCTGGTAGATGCTTCTGGTTCCATGGGGGCAAGTGGACGGATGTCCGCATCCAAGGGAGCTGTTTTGTCCCTGCTTCTGGATGCCTATCAGAAAAGGGACCGGGTGGCCATGATTTCTTTTCGGAAATCAGACGCATTTGTTAATCTGCCACCGACTTCATCCATTGAGCTTGCCGCCCAGTATCTTGCAGAGATGCCGGTGGGTGGTAGAACCCCATTGTCAGCAGGTTTAGACAAGGCATATCAGATGGTGACAAATGTGCTGCTCAGAGATCCCGGGATCAGACCCATTGTCATCATCATCACGGATGGAAAATCCAATGTGGCAATGGGACCCAAAAAGCCCGTTGATGAAGCCATGGCATTTGCCCGGAGAATGGGGCAGGATGATAGAATTAAATATATTGTGGTTGATACCGAGGCTGACGGTTTGGTGCGCTTTGGTCTTGCAAAAAAAATAGCCGCCATGGCCCAGGCTCAATATTGCAAAATAGATGATTTGCAGACTGATTCACTGGTCAGTCTGGTTAAAGACACCCAGTAAAAGATATCCGATAAAATGTGATATCAGATTAAAGGAGATTTTTTATGGAAAAAAGACCTGTGTTTCCCTTTGCTGCCATTGTGGGGCAAAAAGAGATGAAGCTTGCCTTGATACTGAATATTATTAATCCAACCCTGTCAGGTGTGCTTATCAGGGGAGAGAAAGGTACGGCAAAGTCAACCGCAGTGCGGGCATTGGCAGAGATATTACCGAATATTGAAAGGATAAAGGATTGTCCGTTCCAGTTAACAACAACTGAGACAGGGAAAATTTGCAAAGACTGTATTATATTGGATTGCCCGGCTCGATCCGGGGACAGGATGCTTGAAACCACACTTGCCGGAATCAGAGTCATTGAATTACCTGTTGGTGCAACAGAAGATCGGGTGGTGGGAACCATGGATCTTGAACACGCCTTAAAAAAAGGGGAAAAAAGGATAGAACCCGGTCTTCTTGCAGCAGCTCACCGGGGTATTCTTTATGTGGATGAGGTTAATCTTTTAGATGACCATGTGGTGGATGTGCTTTTGGATTCTGCTGCCATGGGAGTGAATACTATTGAACGGGAAGGGGTTTCTTTTTCCCATCCTGCAAAATTTACCCTGGTTGGCACCATGAATCCTGAAGAAGGAGAATTACGGCCCCAGCTTCTGGATCGTTTTGGACTCTGTGTCAATATCCATGGGGCAAATGATCCAAAAGACCGTGTGGCAGTCATGGAACGCAGGGCTGCCTTTGATGAAAACCCGAAAGTTTTCTGCAGCCAGTGGGAAGAAGCATCCGGAGAGTTGTCATCCAAGATTGAGCAGGCAATGATCCTTTATCCCAAAGTAATGATTGAACGGCCTTTGCTTTTTGAAATTGCTTCTTTTTGTCTGGATGTGGGTGTGGACGGACACAGAGGAGATATCATTATCCTGAAAACAGCCAAAACCCTGGCTGCTTACAAAGGCAGAAACCAGGTTGAGCCTGCAGATATTGAGCTTGCAGCAGAACTTGCTCTTCCCCACAGAATCAGGCGTAAACCTCTTCAGGAGGTGGCAGACGATGTCCATGCCCTGAGGGAACAAAATCGGAATGCCGGGGTTGTGTAAAAAACACTTAAGGATACCATATAATTATGATTGCTATACAAATTGAAAATTTAAGAAAATCCTATAAGGATATGACAGCTCTTGGGGGTGTTGACCTTTGTGTGAACAAAGGAGAACTTTTTGCTTATCTGGGTCCCAATGGAGCAGGCAAGACAACCACCATCAGGATACTCACAGGCCTTACCAGACCCGGCAGCGGCAAGTGCTGCATCAATGGATTTGATATCAGAAAAAATGTCGTGGAAGCCAAACAGCAGTATGGACTTGTGCCCCAGACCGTAAACCTGGATCAGGAATTGACAGTGGCAGATAATCTTATGATCCATGGCCGCCTGTTCCGTATGAAATCTGCTGCCATCAGTTCAGAAACCGACCGGCTTCTTGCCTATGTCGAGTTGGGGGATAGAAAAAAAACCGCTGTAAAAAATTTGTCCGGCGGCATGAAACGGCGCCTAATGATTGCAAGGGCTCTTTTACATTCTCCAGGTGTGCTGTTTTTAGATGAACCTACCGCCGGACTTGATCCCGGTATCCGGAGAAGGATATGGGCTTTGATTAAAAAGATTCAGTCCCGGGGCACCACAGTTTTCTTGACCACCCATTATATTGAAGAGGCGGAATTTCTGGCTGACCGGGTGGCATTTCTGGACAAGGGAAAAATTGTAGCTTTGGATACGCCGGAAAATTTCATGAATGCCATTGGTACCTTTGCCATTGACCGGCTTAACGATGATGTCATGGAAACGGTTTATTTTAAGGACAGGCAGGAGGCTCAAGCCTTTAATATCAAGAGCTTGAAGCAATATACATTGCGGAGAGTAAATTTAGAAGATGCTTTTTTAAATCTGACAGGTAAAAGGAAACTTTAAATATGATACACGGCATATCAGCAATTTACATGCGGGAAATGTTGATTTTAAGACAACGGATAACCCGGCAGATTCCTTCCTGGTCCATCTCCCCTTTATTGTATCTCATTGCCTTTGGGTATGCAGCAGGACATGCAGCTCCGGTTGAGGACTATACTTATATGCAATTTCTGATCCCGGGTCTTATTGCCATGAGCAGTATGACCCAGGCATTTGCCATTGCGAGTGATATTAATATTGCAAGATTTTACTGGCATATTTTTGAAGAGTTTCAGGCATCGCCTATTTCAGATTTTGCCTATGTTACAGGCGAGGTTCTTGCCGGCATGACCCGGGCTTTGCTCGCAGTTTCAGTGATAATGATCCTGGGAGCTTTGTTCCGGGTGGAGGTCCAATATAATCCGGTGTTTTTAGCTGCGGTTCTGCTCAACAGCTTTGTGTTTGCATCCCTGGCAGTTGGGCTTGCCATGATTGTTAAATCCCATGCGGATCAATCCATGCTCAATTCTTTTGTAATCACGCCCATGGCATTTTTAGGCGGTACTTTTTTCCCGGTTGACAGGTTGCCTGTGTGGGCAGGCAAGATCCTATCTTTTTTGCCCCTGACCCATGCGTCTTCAGCCATCAGGGCAGCCTGTCTTGGAAAAGCAACAGAACCTGGAACATGGCTTGTGCTGTCAGGCGTGGGAATCGTTTTTTTTATCATGGCAGTGTTCTGCGTTGAAAAGGCCAAAGACTGATTTAATAAAATGAATAATTTACAGAAAAAAAATAAAATCCCCATTATTGTTACGGCATTTGGCACCACTTCCAAAGCGTTTGCCACCTATGAAAAAATGGATAAAGTGTTTAAAAGCTCTTTTCCCCATAATCCAATTTATTGGGCTTATTCATCAAGAATGGTCAAGCGCATATTAAACAAGAAGACCAATCAGGATTTGAAGGACCCTCTAGAGATGATGGATGACCTTAGAAGCCAGGGCCATGAATGGGTAGTGCTCCAATCTTTGCATCTGATTTGTGGTCATGAGTTTGACCGCCTGGTCTCGGAACGTGACTCTATTGATATCCGTTCATCAATAGGTCTGCCTCTTTTAATGTCCTACACGGATTATGTTGCAACAGCCAAAGCGCTGGGGCCTCTAATTTATAAGATTTCTAAATTCCAAAATGATTGTCCGGATCAGGCAATCATCTTGGTGGGGCATGGTACAGATCATCCTGCCTGGACAGCCTATTTTGCCTTTGAGAATATTTTGAGGCAAATCCATGGTCCAAATATATTTACAGGTGTGGTAGAAGGTTATCCTGAAATGGAAGTCACCCTTAAAAGAGTGCAGTCAGCCGGATTTAAAAAAGTCTGTATCATTCCTTTTATGCTGGTGGCAGGAGTTCATTTTAAAGAAGATTTGACTAGAGAAGAGGATTCCTGGCAAAAAACATTTGAACATAATGGTATGGAAGTGTCGGTGGTTAACCACGGCATTGGGGAGGTCGATATGATTTCAAGAATTTATTGCGGCCACATGTCAGATGCCCTGAATATAATTCCAGTATAGACAGATTCCGATTACGTAAATAAATAGATCTGGCTTTTCTGGATGTGCTGAACAATGGTTTAGCGCTTGGGACGGATATCTTTTCATGCATCCTGCAGGGCCTTTTTAACCGGTGTCAGCGAAGATGTAACCGAAACAAAGTCACGGGTCTGCCTTCTTCCTTTTACAAGGGGCCGGCAGTTATTATAACTGAATATCTTTCTTTGGGCTTATCCAATATCCGCTTAAGAAATCGGCTTCATGAAATGACTATTCGTGATCCTTTGACGGGTCTGTTTAATCGAAGATACATGGATGATG
>Ga0164315_10004026_pt1 | contig 11401 bp, 6 predicted proteins | sample GuaBasSedimGuay6_FD_113737 | JGI IMG/M metagenome (GOLD analysis project Ga0164315, IMG submission 113737) | Subseafloor sediment microbial communities from Guaymas Basin, Gulf of California, Mexico - Guay6, Core 4569-2, 0-3 cm | ecosystem: Environmental > Aquatic > Marine > Hydrothermal vents >...
TTAGATGTTTATGACAAAGAGCGTGAACTCGCCGTTTTCTTACGGGGTGGTAACAGCCTTCCTGAAAATAGCGACTCCTTAATAACGCTAAAACTCGCAAAACGCCCCAATGTGATATTGACACCCCATAATGCGTTTAATACCCAAGAAGCGGTGGAAAGAAAATCCGTGCATAGTATTCAACAAATCACCCATTTTTTAGAAACAGGCCAATTTGTATGGCCGGTGCCGATTTTGTAGAAGTCCGTGCAAGGTACGCCTTGCACTCCTAAATCGATAAATAACGTTAACATTCGTTACAGGCGAACCTTGCACGTCAGTCCTAAATATCTAAACGCAATTGTATCTCCCATCCCTTTTCCCCGTTTTGTGCCACAAGTCCATCAGCAATACCAATACTGGGAATCGCGATGAGCGTATTTTCTAGGTAAATCAACGGAATAAAAGGCCTGTGCCAAGGGAGAAACTGAGCGGATTGTAATAACTTCTTTACCACGCGCTGATGTTCTCGCCAACGAAAAGTTTCACCGCCTTGTCGAAAACGCACTTGTAACTCGGTCCCGGCGGGCAACGCAATTCCCCGTCCTTGCACTTCATTGACCGTTAACTCGCCCAGCGGTAGACGCAATGGTTGAGGCAGTGTCCAAGTAAGAGGGTGCGAAACCTCTGGCACTGGGGGCAAGTTTGGCATAGCAAATAAATGGTTACGATAGCGGCGCACTTCGCCACCGTGCCAGCGGACTAGCGGTTGTCGATCTACTCTCGCCGTGAGTATGTCGCTGAAAATATGTTGTAATTGTACCGTTGAGGGGAGCGGCAAACCGAGTTTTTTTAGCCAAAATCGTAATACATTGCGTTGTCGTGCCGGGCTGAGGCGGGCTAAAGCGGGTAAAAACAGTTGCGCAGGATTGTTGAAACCTGCGAGGTTTTCAAAACCTTCAAGGTTTTTGAAACCTTGAAGGTTTGATGCCACGCTATGCAAATCTTCTTCCGCCAAGGTTTGCACTAATTCATCGGCCTCAGCTTGATGGCGAGCGGCACGACTGAAAATCTGACTGACGCTAGGCCAACGTTGCTGTAAAAGCGGCATAATTTCATGGCGTAGAAAATTGCGCTCAAAGCGAGTATCTGCATTACTGCTGTCTTCTATCCAGTGCAAATGGGCTTGTTGGGCATAAGCGTGTAACTGGGCGCGAGTGTATATCAACAGGGGGCGGACTAGCCAACCTGGTTCTAAACGACTCACCGGTGGCATAGCGGCCAAGCCGGCAACACCAGCACCGCGCAATAATTGTAATAATAGCGTTTCGGCTTGATCATCAGCATGTTGGGCGGTTAAGACGACATCGTCGGGGACCAGTAATTGGGCTATCGCGTCATAACGAGCGGTGCGAGCGTTAGCTTCGAGGCTTTCTCTGGGGGCAATGCGGACGTTAACTCGTATCACTTCACACGGTATCGCTAATGCGCCACAAACTTGTTGACAATGTGTTGCCCAGTGATCGGCTTGGGGGTGTAAACCGTGATGAATATGGATGGCGCGTAATTCATTATTTAATTGTGAACGTAGTTGTGCCAGCGCGTGTAATAGCACATGCGAATCTAAGCCGCCGCTATATGCTACCCAAAAACATTGCGTGGCAGGGTAGGCGCGTAAAGTTTCGAGGAGATGAGGAACCAAAGTCACTGTTTTCATAAGTCAATCTGGAAATCGCGTACAATTATTCTGACGTAAACGACGTAAACTAAGTACTAATGAAAATATAGTGCAAAACCTTCAAGGTTTCCAAAACCTTGAAGGTTTCTCTGAAAATAGGTGCCACTTTGGGAACCCTCTGCTGGTATATATTTGGGAGTGGAAAAAGGTATAAAATCTGCGCCAACCCCGAAGGGGTTGTGAATAGCCCCAGGTGCAACCTGGGGTTTATAGGTCGTTTTTTATTCGTTTACGTCACACATCACCACCCTACCTATTAACCATCGCCCAATCAGGCGTGTTTTCTGGCACGTCATGTGTTGCAGCGGCAACTGCAATTTGTTTGTGAATTTGTTCAAGTAATTCGTCGCGGCTATGATGTTCTTTCTGAAAAACCGTATCGACATAAGCATGTAAATGTGCTTGATCTTCGGTGCTCAGTTTGGTTGAAGTTGACACAACCACAGGTATGGAACGCCACTTTGGGTTTTGACGCAAATGGCTCAGAAATTCAAATCCATCCATCTCTGGCATGAGCAAGTCCAATAAAATCAAGGACGGTTTTTTGTCTTCCAGATGTTCTAAAGCAACGCGCCCATTTTCTGCTTTAAATACTCGCCAACCTTCTTTCTTGAGCCTCTCTGTTGTGACTTCGCGAGTGAGAGCATCGTCTTCAACCACCATCACTAAACGTTGAGATTTATCACCAATATGATATTTATTTAAAATGGTTGCCAATCGATCACGTCCAACCGGTTTAACGAGGTAATCCGTCGCACCGAGCGCATACCCTTTGTTTCGTTCTTCCTCTATTGAGGTCATAATAATAGGGGTATCCGACAACAACGGATCATTTTTGAGGGTGGAAAGCACTCGCCAACCATCCATGCCCGGCATTTTGACATCAAGAAGAATGGCATCAGGACGCAGTTTTTTCGCCAATTTGATACCCGTTTGCCCATCAACAGCACCTGCCACCGCGTAACCCAGTTTGCTCAGGTAATTTTTGAGCAATTCTCGCGTGACAGTGTCGTCATCAATGACTAAAACAATACCATGCCCTTCTAATAAGCTATCGACTTGTTGTACAGACTCCGAAGTTGAGGCCGGTTCAGTGCTAACGTACACAGGTAAATAGGTCGTAAACGTGCTACCTTGCCCAAATTCGCTTGTGACGCAAATTGTACCCCCCATCATTTCGGTGAATTGCTTGGTAATGGAGAGGCCTAAGCCGGTACCACCAAAACGGCGTGTGGTGGAGGCATCAACTTGTGTGAAAGGTTGAAAGAGCTTGGTTTGCTGTTCAGGAGTCATGCCAATACCATCATCACTGACACAAAAGCGGATTCGTTCCCTCTTCACATTTTCTACTTCAAGGCAAATAGTGCCTTCCTCTGCAAATTTCGCGGCATTACTCAACAGGTTAAACAGAATTTGGCGGGTTTTGGTCAAATCAGCATGTATTTCTCCTAGCGGGTTGACAATATGTACATCCAAATAATTGTTTTTTTGTTTAGCAAGCGGCTGAATCATCGCAACGACTTCATTGAGCAGCGTATCGACTTGGAAAGTTTCTAGGTACAGTTCCATTTTACCGGATTCAATTTTGGACAGATCAAGTACATCATTGATGAGTCCTAACAAGTGTTTGCCCGCCAAGTGAATTTTGTTAAGATCAGCCATAAAATCAGGCATATCCAAGTCTTCTGCGTCTTCCATGAGCATTTCGCTGTAACCAATAATGGCGTTCATCGGAGTCCGCAGCTCATGGCTCATCTTCGCCAAGAATTGACTCTTGGTAAGATTAGCAGCCTCAGCCATTTCTTTCGCCTTATTGAGTTCAGTCGTACGTTGTTTAACTTTCTTTTCTAATTCATTGGCATAAGCTAATATTTCATCATTTTTATGGGCGATTTCCTGTTCCAGCTTTTCCCGTAAACGATACAATTCAACATGGGTACGCACCCGTGCCAGCAATTCTTCTTCTTGGAAGGGTTTATGCACATAATCAATGCCGCCTGCTGCAAAAGCACGCAATTTATCCTCGGGTTTGTTAAGGGTAGATAGAAACAAAACCGGAATGGGTGCTAAACTAGGATCGTTCTTGATATATTGACAGGTTTCGTAGCCATTCCAGCCGGGCATTTCCACATCCATCAAAATCAGATCCGGTTTTTCTTGTTTTGCCGTAGCCAGTGCTTTTTCGCCATTTTTGGCTAACAAAACCTCGAAACCCTCTTGTTGCAAAATGGCGTTCACTAAGGCTAGATTCGTCAACATATCATCAACGACTAGAATGACGGGTTTATTCGCGCTCACGTTGTAATTGATAATTGATAATTAGGTAATTAGAGAATTGAGAATTGGAAATTGGAAATCGAGAATGAAAAATGGTCTTTGAACCAATCCCCTTTCTCTTTGATTCCCAAAAGTCCAAAAGTTTAGTTCATCGCTTCAAAGAGTGTAACCATGCTTTAACATCTGTTGTTAATAGGGCTTGTTCTTGCCCACTTATGCCGGCGGGGTCAAACCGATAACGTTGGTGCAAGGTAAGCATGGTTTGTAGATCAATTTCTGACATTTGTGCGGCCCCTATGCGTTTCAACCATGCCGCGAGCGTTTCGCCCGGTTGGCGAATATAGCCGGCTGCGTATAATTGTTGCACAATTTGATAAAAAGCGGAATTAGCTCCCGCGGTTGCCGTTTTGGTTTTATTGGTAGGTTGTTTTTGTGAACGGGCAACTTTTTCTCTGGAATAAAGTCGCCATATTAACACTAAACTGAGGGGTAAAATCAACCAAAGAAGCCAATCATTAGAACTATCACTTTCGCGCCAACGCCATTTTGAAAATCCGTAAACCATCCAAGACCCTAAATCGTAAACCGGTTCCCACCAAGTGGCCATTTCCTGTTCTAAGTTCACCCAAACCGCCGGTGTTGTGTCGAATTCTTGCCAGCGTCCATTAACATAAGCCAGTACCCAAGCGTGAGCATGGCGTTGGCGCACCACGTAGGCATCTTCTAAATGACTAAATTCAACAGCGGCGTAGCCGGAGGCATAGCGTGATGGGATGCCGGCTGTGCGTAAAAGCAATGCGGTGGCGGTGGCAAAGTATTCACAATGTCCAGCCCGGCTGTCGCGTAAAAAATGTTCCAATGGTGAATTAATTTTTGATTTTGAGGCCGTGAGATTAAGTGTGTATTGGAAATTTTGATTAAAAAATGTCGTTAACGTGTTTAGCACTTGCTGTGGACTTTGGCGAGGTAAATTTAAATTATTTGATAATTCAAGAAGATAATCTTTTTCATTGGGGGGTAGGCGCAAATCATTGTCAGTAGGGGACCTATCTAACGGGGTATTCTGACCAATATGCGCTGTGTATTTTATCAAGCCGGGCCCATTTTCGACTTTGACGGCACCAAATTCATTGCGTTGCACGATTGGCGCAGTGAGTTTAGAGACTTGAAAAGTGCTATGAGGCAACGCGATCATACCTTTGCCTTTACGGAGATAGGCTGCGATGTGGATCAATTTGGGGTTCAAATGGATTGGTTTTTTTTGATTTGAGAATTCAGAATCCACCGTCAATTTCCAAGTCGTCTCATTATGTTCGGGAAAAACCTCTGTAAAATTAAGCGGTTTAGCGAGCCAAGTCGTCTTAAAATAAACATTATAACTGGCTTCACGCAATAATACTGGGTAGGGCGTATCCACTCGTAGGAGAATCCGATCCGATTGTTTAAGCCGCCCAATGTCACCAATGGCAGTGTGTTGTCGATAAGGATCTTTATCCGCCCAGAACATTTCTTGAAACCAACTGATGATGACCCCTTCCATCTGGATTTGCAAGCGATAAATTCCCCATTGAGCTAGGTAAGCCAATATGACGGCTACTGCCAGTCTCAACACCCAGACAGCGGCAAAATAGCGTTGTGGACGAACTGACCATAATCCCCACGCAACGAGTAGGCACATCCCTTCAAAAAACCAGGTTGCCGGGCCGATACTGGTCGACAACAAACACATCATTGTGTAGGGATAACTGAGATTAATGCGCTGGCTGGGACTCATACGCCAAGTGGCTCTTAACGATTCTTTCGCTTCATAATGGCGTAAGGATAAAAACAGACTGCTCAATTTGATCGAACCATGAGTGCTGTAAGTTTGGGCAGCTATCAGTAGGAAAAGCAACATGGGCAACCAATTGAATAAAGTCGTCAAACCGTCAATAGATTGTTGGTTGATGATATAAATTGCTGCTACAACGAATAACAAAGTGCTGAAATCAGTCACCCGGTTAAAGTCTTTATCTGATAAAGCCCAACGCCATTTCACCCAACGTGCGCCCTCTAAAATCAAAGCCATTGGCACCGCAAAGGAAAATAAATGGCTTTGCCAGCCCCAAAACAATATTGTGCAACCGAGTAAAAACGGTGGAGGAGTCATGTTTGGTTATTGATAATTGATAATTAGGTAATGGAATCTTTGCCGCAGTTGACAGCATCGCTCTCAAGGCGGGCAAAGATTGGGTAATGGGTAATGGATTTATCTCAAGCAAAAATAGTTTCCCAATTTTTTTGGTAAAATATAAATAAATTTGTTATTAACAATTTAAAATGGTTTATGAAATAGTCGGGCTATTACCTAATGGCACGCACGATAGGAATTAAGTTCCAAGGGCGTTGCCCTTGGCTTTAATAATACGCCCCGTTGGGGCTTTAAAACCTATAGTTTTTCAGAAAAATCATTTCGCAAGCTATAACGGATAGTATCCCTTCGAGGGATGCTATCCGTAAAGTTATTTATCTGAACATCTATAGCATCGAAGGTGCGTATTATTAAAGCCAGTGTAACTACCTGGCTGTTCTTGCTTGCACAACCAAAATTTTTATCGTGCGTGCCATTAGGCTATTACCCATTACCTATTACCCATTCTACTTACCACCCTCATAAATTAAGCTTTTTTAATTTGGAGAACTATAAAATAAGTCTTTGAATTTTAATTAAGTATCAAAGATGAATTGTGCAAGAGGCTCAAATAGATAACTTTTCTAAGTCGGCCGCAATTGTGTCAAGATGCAGAACATGCACTTCTGGGAATTTGCTCGAATCAATTTCCAAATCAGTCTGGCTTATCACAACCACTAACAAAGAAATGCCGAAATTTTTTAATGACTGTATCAAATGTTGACGGGAGTCATCCCAGTTTAATAAAACGCATACGCAACCACTAAGGGAAGCCAGATGTCCCATCACCAATGGATTTAATTGCTCAAAGGGTTTATTTGGGCAAACCTCCACACAAGCCAGCATTTCCAATAGTTTATCGGTTTGTGCCAAACCTCGTCCACTGGTAAAACAATACGCTTGCGTGCCAACAAACATCAAGTCTAATAACACTTCATGGCTACGCGGCGCACACGCAAACGATGCAGCGACTGATACCGCCGCTTCAAAAAGTTCCCCCCCAGCTTGATCCGTAAAAGTATCTAAAATCAAGGCATGACGGACAAAAAATTCATCCTGAAATTCCTTAACGATGGGTTTACCGGCTTTTGCCCAACTTTTCCAATGAACGTGTCGCAATGGATCCCCAGGGCGATATTCGCGCAACGAGACAAATTCTTCAGCATCACCGACGGACATGGCTAAGTACACACCACCGCGTTGATATTTTCTTGATCCAGACAATGAAATTTCACCAACAGGATAACGTTTAGGTAAAACCAGCAAAGTATCGGGCCTGTCGATGGCGTACAAAGCATTAAAAAGGCCAAACGGATCGGGACACGCAAAGGTCATACCAGTAAAATGCACATAGCCTCTGCGTAAGGGCGTGAGTGTCATTTTAATAGAAAATGAAGAATTATCATTTTTAATTGTTAATTTTTCATCTGTCATTAAAGAAGGGGGAATAGGTGGCAGAGATTGCTGAGCAATTTTGGCACCAGCACTGGTACGCATCAACCATGCCCAACGAGGATAACCCACGTAATTATCGAACCGGTTACGTTTTTCGTGCCCCGGTTCTTTTGCCTGTAAAAATGTTTCAAAACTAGGCGGATGCAGTTTGACATTTTCTCGCAAAATCAAACTACGTTGCAATTTTCGGGTGTTATTTTGTACTTGTATTCGATATTGCAGCGTTTCGCCCGCCGTAGCAAACTGCGGCAAATCACGTTGCGCCGTCAAACGCACTCGAAAAAACCAACTTCTGATGATGGCTAATAGCAACAGCACCAACAAGAAGGAAAATAATTGATAGGCCACAGTTTTCTGTGTATCGATGCCAAACACGCCGGCCGCAATTAAACCACCGAACACCAACAAGCCCGCTTTAGTAAAATGCTGCATTACCCAGCGATCCAAATTGAACACTAAATTAAAAAAACGGAATAAAAAACGCCTCATTTTTAGATTTTTAGTAATTGGTATTTTAGCAATAACGACAGGATTGGTTCAGGTTCTCGTCAAACTGGAAAGTAACACACTGATTATAAAGTTTTTTTTATGGAAAATCTGGGCGTGCAAATACTCTAATTTATAACTTTTGGTTTTCTAATATAATTTTCTGCTGATAAACCCTGAGCAATTAGTCCTTTTCCCTTTTCCCTTTCCCCTTTTAGCACCTATCAGTTTTCCTTCAACACAGACTCTGTGTGACTCTGTGTGACTCTGTGAACTCTATTCGAGGTTCAAGTTTTTGCGCGCAAAAACTTGAACCTCGAATGTTAAAAAAAATTTTCTATGTACAGGACAAAAAAGTGTTCAAGCCGTGATGCTATCGCTTTTTTGTGGCGTATGTATCACTAAAACAATAGCACTGGTTATTGCAACAATATTTTTTACTCATTAAGAATTTTGGCACATAGAGAAGGGTGATACCGCAAAAGTGCAAAAGTGATACTATCGCCAAAAAAGCGATAGCATCACGAAATACTTTAAAATCAAACGATTATAATTTTTGTTCCGTACATAGAAAATTTTTACAAACTGATAGCTCCTAAGCCCTTGGAGCGATCCCTAAACGGGTACTTCGACTTGATGTAAAATCTCTTCGACAACGCTTTCCCCACTCAGTCCACTAAAACGCGCCTGTGAATCGACTTTCAAGCGGTGGGCAATCACCGCCACCGCGATTTCTTGGATATGCTCAGGCGTGACAAATGCCATCCCATCAAATAATGCCAAAGCCTGTGCCGTTTTCATCAAAGTCAATGATGCGCGTGGGCTCGCGCCCATTTGTACCCCCTTTGCTGTGCGTGTTGTCCCCACTAAATCAACAATATAGCGTTTTAATTCTTCACTGATACGCACCGATTGGACGGCTTGCCTGAGTTTCTGAATATCCTCTTGATTAGCACAGGCGGTGATACTATCTGTCTGTTGCTGTTGCGCGGTAAGAATGGCAGTTTCTTCTTCCGCGCTCACATAGCCCAAGCTAAAGCGCATCGCAAAGCGATCCATTTGTGCCTCTGGCAACGGATAAGTACCATGGAATTCTATGGGATTTTGCGTGGCAATCACAAAAAATAATTCGCCTAGCGGATGCGGTTTACCCTCTATACTGACTTGTTTTTCGCCCATAGCCTCCAATAACGCCGATTGTGTTCTGGGAGAAGCGCGGTTGATTTCGTCCGCTAACAACAGTTCGGTAAACACAGGGCCTTCATGAAAACGAAAGTTTTGGTTGCGCGGGTCAAAAATCGATACACCTAAAATATCTGAGGGCAGCAAATCGGGGGTAAATTGAATACGCTGAAAAGACAGAAGAAGAGACTGTGCCAGTGCTTTAGCCAATACCGTTTTACCTGTACCCGGTAAATCTTCTAATAGCACATGCCCGCCGCTGGCAAAGGCTGCTAATAATTTTCTGATGGCCTGGCTCTGCCCAATGATGACTTTTTCAAGGTTAACCGTAATGTTTTGATATATCGTGAGGGGGGAAATATTGTTTGTGTGCATAGCCTTGGTTTAATGAGCGACGGAGTAAGTTTTTAATTTAATTGATTTTTTAATTTTGACCAGAATCCAAACTAAAGTTTGAACTCCTGTTGCAACGCCCCCCACACTCTCTCTACTGACAAATCTTCATAGCAAGCCGGCGAGACGGTGGACAATCCCCGATAAGTACACTTTTTGCTCAAACAAGGGGCACAAGGAAAATGAGTTTGCAAATGCTTTTGTTGTCGCCCATAAGTACCCGTCCGTGCCGGTTGAGTCGCGCCATATAAAGTGACTGATGGGACGGCTAAAGCAGCCGCGAGGTGAGCCAATCCGGTATCCACGCCGACTACCGCTTGTGCTTGTGCCAATTCGGTGGCCATTTTATGTAAATTGCTTTTAGGAATAAGGCTAATGTTTGGGTGAGCGGCTGCAATTTGCTCAGCACGCACATATTCTTGGGGATTGCCCCAAGGCAAACGCACAGCCAACCCGGCGGCCGTGACACGTTGAGCCAGTGCCACCCAATAACTGTCCGGCCAATGTTTTGTGAGCCAAGTTGTTCCATGTAACAATATCACAGTGGGTGCTATATTAAAATCTAGGTGTTGGGAAAAATAATGCACAATCCCATAATCGGGGGGACTATCGGCTAGCGGATAATCCAACACCGCTGCGAATAATTGTCTGATCCGTGTGACAGCATGTTGATTTTTGGGAATGGTATAGCGTTGTTGATAAGCCAGTGCGGCCAACGGTTCACGCGCACAATGGCGATCTAAACCACAACGCCAACCTCGTGCTTTTAAAGCAAGGAATGCACTTTTGATTAATCCTTGCGCATCAATCACTCTATCATACTGCTCAAGCGTCAATGTTTGGATAAATTGGTGCCATGTGCCACTATACCAAGTTTGCCAAGGCTGCTTGCGCCATTGCCTTAACGCGACCGGAATAACACGCTTGACGGCCGGGTGCCAAGCCGGTATTTCTGCAAACGCTTCTTCAACCACCCAATCACATTGCAAATCGGGATAATGTTTGAGTGCATCAGTAAGGGCGGGCAAAGTGTGAATAACATCGCCTAAGGAAGAAGTTTTAATGATTAATATATACATGGTTACAAATTAGGGAAAGGGGATCGGTTCAAGGGGAAAATAGAAAGGGGCTAGGAAAAAAGTATGATTGTAACGGATTTTGTGGAGGCCCTTGGTAATTGGTTTCGAGGCAAAAGTTTTTGCGCGCAAAAACTTTTGCCTCGAATTGGTAATTGTGAACAATTGGGAGATTATTAATATAGAAATCAAATATAAACCCCTGAAAGGGGTTGACATACCAGCCTAGGGCATCGCCCTAGGTAAATTGATTTCCGGACAAGCTTGCCCTTCTTTATCATTTTGAAGCGTTGTGCGTAACATGAGTTTTTAAGTTAAAATTAATTTGTCACCAAAGAGTGATAAACCTTATTGAAATTGCCCTGAAATTAAGGCATCCCCCAAATTCGTTATAATCAGGCTTAAATTAGTATACTGTTCCTAAAAAGTGGCCGACAAAGTTGCCCATTAGGTGATTCGCTCTCTGTTGATAATCCCGATGGATTGCAACTAGAGTCCTGGTTGAGCAGTCCCAACCGTTGACATCAGTCCCGTTATGACGGTCTCATGCAACCATGTACTGTACGAATTGAAGACAGTCCCTTCGGGTCAAATTGGCCTCCAAGCCGAGGCTTGAACACCAATTTACCAATCTTCAGTTCTCAA
>Ga0164315_10004027_pt1 | contig 11400 bp, 12 predicted proteins | sample GuaBasSedimGuay6_FD_113737 | JGI IMG/M metagenome (GOLD analysis project Ga0164315, IMG submission 113737) | Subseafloor sediment microbial communities from Guaymas Basin, Gulf of California, Mexico - Guay6, Core 4569-2, 0-3 cm | ecosystem: Environmental > Aquatic > Marine > Hydrothermal vents...
GACGACGTCTTTGGTTAGACCTTCTTTTCCGAAATTGCCCAGGGCCCGGTTCGCCGGGCCCTTTTTTCGTGCGTGGGCGTCGTCCGGTAAGCTGCGAGGCTTGCACCGCACCACGCTCGCACTTCTGGCCGCCCTCATCGCCTGCGGCGGCCCACGGCGTTTCTACGAGGGCCCGGCGCTGCCGTCCGACGAGGTGGCGCTGCTCGTGGTGGAAGGCGGCATGATCGGCGAAGAGATGCGCTTCGACGCGCAGCTGGCGCGCTTCGATTCGCTACCCATGCGCACGCCGCCCAAACGCTCGGAGATCCTCGGCGGTGACCATGTGCTCGACGTCAGCTGGGTGCAATGGGCGATGGCGCCCAACGAGAACCGGACCTGGGTGCGCATCAACGAGGGCGTCGAACACATCGAGTTCCGGGCGCGCGAGGGGCGCACGTACACGATCGCCTGGGGAACCAGCAAGCCGGTCCTGAAGGTCCGCGGAGAGACTCCGTAGCGATGCTCGCGCCGCTGTGTGACTCGATCATCCCGCTGCTGGTCATCCTGCTGATCTACGCCGGCCGCCGCGAGCGTCCACTGCGTTCCCTCGCGCGCGTCGCGGCGAGCCTCGGCTGGGTCTATGCGCTGCACTTCACCGATCGCGGGTTCACCTTCTGGGGCAGCGCCGATCTCGATTTTTCCACGCACAGCGCGGTGGCGATCGCGGTCGGCACGACGCTCGCCATGCAGGGGCGCGTCTGGCTTGCGGCGACGCTGGTGCTGTGGGTCTGCTACGCCACGCTGATGGTGCGCCTCGGCTATCACACAGCCGCCGACCTCGGCACTACCGCCGCCGCGGTGTTTCCCGGCGTCGCGCTCTGCCAGTTGATCGGGCGACGCGAGCAGCAAACCGGTACGGTGACGCCGTGAGTTTTCCGTCACCGCCCGACTCGGTTCCCGACCTGCTTGCGCGCGCCGCGAAGAGCTTTCCGGAACGCGGCGTCCAGGTGCTCGACGCCCGCGGAAAAAAGGCGACGCGCCACACGTTCGTCGAACTGCTGGAACGTGCGCGACTCTCCGCGCGGCGTTGGCAGGGGCTTGGCCTGCGGCGCGGCGATCCGGTTCTCGTTGCGCTCCCGACAAGCTGGGAGTGGCTCGATGCGTGGCTCGGCGCGATGCTCCTCGGAGCCCGGCCGGTGGCGCACGCCCCCCCCGCCGGGCTCGGCGGCGGCGACGCATACCTGACGCGCATTCGCGGTTTGCGCGAACGGTTCGATACGCGCTGGGCGATCGTCCCGCCCGCGACCCGCGCCGAGCTGGGCGACCTTCCCGGCATCGTCGATCCCACCATGCTCGCGAACGCGCCGGAGGCCGATCCGGGCACGCCCCCCACCGACGGCATCGCGTTCCTGCAACTCACGAGCGGCTCGACCGGCTGGCCACGCGCCGTGATGATTCCGCACGCCGGAGCGGTCCACAATCCGCGCGCCATCGACGTGGCAGTCGGCGCACCGCGCGGCGCGCCGGCGCACGAGTGGGCGGACTCGGTCGTCTCGTGGTTGCCGCTCTTCCACGACATGGGGCTCGTCGGCTGCTTCCTCTTCGCGCTCTACGGCGGATTCGAGTTCCGCGTCATGCCGCCGACCGCGTTCTTGGCGCGACCGCACCTGTGGCTCGAGCAACTGTCGGCCGCGGGCAAGGCACTCAGCCCCGCACCCAACTTCGGCTACCAGTACTGCGTCGAGCGCGTCGCGCAGGAACTGCAACTCGATCTGAGCGGCTGGAGCGCGGCGATGACCGGCGCGGAGATGATCCGTCCGGAAACGACGGGCGCGTTCGAGGAGCGGTTCGGATCGGCAGGATTCGACCCGACCGCGTTCCGCCCCTGCTACGGACTCGCCGAAGGCACGCTCGCCGTCACGTTCGATCAACGAGGCAAGGGCGTGCGCACCCACCGGCCCGCAGGCGGCGATCGTGATTTCGTCTCGGTGGGCGCGCCCCTGATAGACACCGAAATCCGCATCGATGCCGACGCGGGAGCCATCGGGGCGGTGCTCGCGCGTGGCCCCGGCATTTTCGCCGGATACCAGAACAACGCGGAAGCGACGCGCACGACGCTGCGCGATGGCTGGCTGCACACCGGCGACCTCGGCTACATGCACGACGGCGAGCTCTACATCACCGGCCGCACCAAGGATCTGATCATCGTGCGCGGCCACAACCTGATGCCGCATGAGATCGAATGGGCGGCGGAGTCGGTCACGGGCGGCGGCGGTGCGTGCCGCGCGGCCGCGTTCGCCGTGGAGCGGGGCGCGCAGGGCGAAGTGGCGGTGCTGGTGGTGGAAGTGGACGAGCGCGATCCCGACGCACGCGCCGAACTCGGGCGTGCGATTCGTCAGCGAATCGGCCGCTCCCTGGGCCTCACGCTGGCGGACCTGCAGTTCGTCCGGCGCGGCCGCATCCCGCGCACCACGAGCGGCAAGGTGAGGCGGCAGGAATTAAGGCAGCGATTTATCGACGGCCAACTTGAGCCGCTATGATTGACGCCCTCAATGGATCGCCAAGCCGTCGCTCTCTCCGTCATCGCTGAAGTCGTGGGCCGCACACCGGAAGAGATCCAGGCGGAACAGGATCTCGTCGCCGACCTCGAAATCGACTCGCCCAAGGCGCTCCAGCTTCTCGTGACGCTCGAGGAAAAACTGGAAATCGAGATCTCGGACGAGGACGCCGCGCGTTTGGAAAAAGTGCAGGACGTATTGGATTTCGTAAACGAACCAAAACCGAACTAACCCGTGCCTCTTTTCCGCGTCGATCCCAACGGAGCGTTTGGCTCCCTGCTTCTACGAGCATGCGGAGTCTTGGCGCGTGGAGCGATTCGGCTGGTTGGCGCCAGTTGCCGCTACCGGGTCGTCGATGGCGCGGAACGGCTCCAGAAACTGCTGGGCAATCCCGGCCCGGTGCTGCTCGTCATCTGGCATGACCGCGCCATCCAGTCCGCCTGCTACCTGAGCGGCCGCTTCATTCGCAAGCGCCTCGACCTCGCGCTGATGATCAGCCAGTCCCAGGACGGGGAAGTCGTCTCGCACATCGTTAGCCCCTGGAAGAAAGTGCGCAGCGCGCGCGGATCCACGACCCGCGGCGGCCGAGCGGCGCTGCGCGAGATGCACCGCATCATGAAGCGCGAGCAGATTCCCGGCCTGTTAGCACCCGACGGGCCGCATGGTCCGCGCCACGAGTTCAAGCTGGGCGCCGCCGTGCTGGCGCAAATGGCCAACGCGCCGGTGCTGCCGATCGCCATCGTCCCCGAACGCTTCATCCAGTTGCGCTCATGGGACCGTCTGATCGTGCCGCTCCCGTTCACCCGCGTATCCGTCGCGTTCGGCGCCCCCGTCCCCGTACCGCGCGGCCTCTCCGCCGAGAAGCTGGAAGAAAAACGGCGACAACTCGAGGACGCCCTGAACGAGGTCACGCGCATCGCGGAATCGGAGGCCGAACTCCGCCGCCACGTCGCGCTAACGATCCGCGACAAAACAGCCGCCACTGCGCTTCGCGAGGTTGTGCAGTAACTCGGTGTTCTGGTCCTTCGAGAGCCCGATGCAGTGGATGCGCAGCGTGCCGTGGCGGTTGCGATGGCAGACGTCCTCGAGCAGTAGCGCGGAATCGTAGAGCACCCCCACGCTCGGCTCGCCGTCCGTCAGGAAAAACACGGTGTCCGCACCCGACCGAAGCGCGAAATCGAAGGCGGCATGGATGTCGGTGCCCCCCTCGAGCGGCGCGTTGCGCGCGAAATCGAGGGCGGCCGCGCGCGTGTCGTCGTCCGCCTTGCGCAGCTTGCGCCAGAGCGGATTCTGGCGCGCACTGAATCCGAGGACGTTGAACGCCACGCCGTCGGGCAGTTTTTCCAACGTGCGCGTCAGTTCACGCAGCGTGCGACGCCGCCGCGGCTCGAGCTTGCCGCCGTATCCATCCATGGGAAACCCCATTGACGTGGAGACATCGATGCAGAACAGCACGCGCCGCGAACGGGTGTGGATACCGTAGAAATCGATCGGCCCTTCGTTGACCGCTTCCTGGCCGGCGTGGTTCGCAAGGGCGACGCTGCACTCCTCGAGCAGCAGGCCGTGCGCCGAGTCATTGCGCGCCTGGATGATGGCAAGTGCCCATCGCTCGTGGACCGCGCCCAGTTCCCGAATCACGGCGCGCGCCACCGCCTCGTCGCCGTGCGCGCTCCAGAGTTCCATGCGTTCCGCCAACCCGGTTCCCCCCTGCCGCAAGCGTGCCGCGACGAGCGCCGCGCGCAGCGTCGGATCGCGCGAACCGGCCAACGTACGCCCCACGAGACTGCGCGCCGCAGCGGTGCGAATGCGGCCGAGCACCTGTGCCGCCGCAAGCTGTACGGCCGGGTTCGAGTGGCGCAGGAACTTCGCCAGGTCGCGCAGGACGCGGCGCTGCTCCGCCGGGCGCGAGTCGTTCGTCTCCGTGCCAAGGCGATCCAGCCACCAGTCGCGGAACATGCGCTCCGAGTGGCGCAGCGCCTGCACGGTTTGGGCCACGTCCACCGGGCGGTTGAACCCCGCGGTGAACTTGGCATAGCGCTGGAGGAACTCGCGCGGCGGGAGCAGCGGAACCAGCTCGACGAAACGTACATAGCTGGCAGGCGTTGCGTTGCGCGCCGACACGCTCCAGAACCGTCGCTTGTCCAGCAGACGCTCCCGAAACCCGTAGCCGGGCGCGAGCGTGGCGCGGCGGTTCATCGCCTGGGGCACCGAGTCCTTGTAGGCGGGCGGGTCGAAGTACCGCTCCGGATCGATGCCCCGCGCCCATAGCGCCTCGGTACCGTTGAGCTTGCGGAACTGCTCCCTGGTCAACACGCGCAGCCCGAAAGCGGGCGTCGCGGGATCGAAAAACGCGCGCAGCGGAATGTCGCCAGCGAGCGCCGCCGAGGCGAAGACGAGCAGCGCAACTACGGGGCGGACCATCCCCCTGCCTGCATTATTCATGAGCTCCGTGCGCATCGGACGTGAACGTGCCGTGGTTTACCGACAGACGGCGGCAACGGCGGGATTCGCAGTTCGAGCATTGTGTTCTGGGCGAGGACGCGGCGTCGAGATCAAGGAACGAGGAGGCAGTTGTGTTCAATGCCCCACTGCAACGACGAGAGACGCAGAGATCGTCGGCGCGGACCGGCCAGAACCGCGGATCTCGTGAACGATGCAGGCTTATTAACGCGCCTCACTTGCGCGCTGCATAGCGCCCGCCGTTGGCACGGGCCAAATTGAGCAGAAACACGCCGTTCTGCTCCTTGCTCACGCCGACGGTATGGATCACCACGCCGATGCGACGGTTGCGCTCGGTGATCTCGGCGAGAATCTGCGCCGGGTCCACCACGCGCCCGTCGGTCGGCACGCCATCGGTCATGAAGAAGATCGTGACCGCCTGGTCGCCCCGCTTGCCCGATGTAGCACCCGCAAGCTGGAGCGACTTCACGAGCGCGTCGTAGATGTTGGTCGAGGCCGCGGGCTGCAGTTTTTCGATCCAGCGCGAGGCGGACTTCTTGTTGGCCGGCGTCGCCTTGGCCAGCTTCTTCTTCCACACCGCGACAGTCGAGTGGTACGCCACGATCGTAAAGACGGCGTCTTCCGGCAGCAGGCGCAGCGCGCGCAGCATCTCCTGCCGGGCGGTTTCGATGCGCGGCTTTTTCTTGCCGCCCTCCCCATCCAGCGGCATGCCCATGCTTCCGGAAACATCGAGGCAGAAGACGATGCGCTTGGCGTGGGTGCGAATGCCATAAAAGGCGACCGATCGGCCCTCGCCGCCCTCCTTGACCGCAAGCGCGCCGTCCGCCATGCGCTTTTTCTCGGGCGGCTTCCAGGTCGGCTTCGCCTTTTTCCACCACGCCTGCCACGGCTCGGGATCGGCGTCGAACTTCTTGAGGGTGAGCGCCTCGAGCGCGTCGGCGATGTCGTCCTTGAGACGCCCCTCTTCCTTGGCGAGGCGCGCGATCAGCATCTCGATCGACTCTTTTTTCGGCAGGCGCCCCAACTCGGCGATGACGGCCGCGCGCACCTGCCAGCGCTCGTCCAGCAGACGCGCGGCAAGTAGCTCGTGAATGCCCTCGGGACGGCGCAGCGCGCGAATGCGGATAAGTTCCGCGAGCATGTACGCGTCCGCCTCGGCGGTCAGCGCCGCGTCGAAGATCGCATGCGCGCGTTCGTCGCGCATGTAGCCGAGGATGGCGGCGCAGCGCAATCGCTGGCGCCAGTCCTTGCCCTTGAACCCTGCCGCCAGCGCGGCGTAGGGTTTGCCGCGCTCGCCCTCCGGCAGGTCCTCGATCATTTCCGCGAAGCGACGCAGCACCCACCTGTGGAACTGCCGCTCACTCTCCTGCACGGAGAGCATCAACTGCAGACGCCGGCGGTCGCGCTCATACGCCTGCAGCAGCGAGCGGCTCACCATCACCTGGGCCGGCGGCTTGCCGTGCTTTTTCATGTGGCGGTCGATCTGCTGCTGGCGCGTACGGTCGAGTTGCTCTTTCGACTTGAGAAAACTCTCGGTCACTTCGCCAATGACCTTGTCGAACTTGGCGCCCAGCTTGTCGATCTGGTTGAGCTTCTTGATCAGACCCGCGATCGAACTCGGCGGCAGACCTTCGACCATGCGATCGAAGCGACCCTGCTTGTTCTTCAGGCGCTCCGCGAAGCGAAACCCGGCGTACCGGTCGCGCGGGCCGGGCGCATTGATCCGCCTTTGGCGTTCCTGATCGCGCTGCTCCGGCGTCTTCTTGGCTTCTTCTTCTTCGCGCTTCTTCTTCTCCTCCTCCTCTTCGGGCGTCAGCTTGTCGGGCGGCGGCGTCTCCCACGCATCGGGATCGATGCCGCGCGTCTCGAGACGCATTTTCTTGGAGAGCTTGCGCCACTCCGGCCAGGGGTAGGTGGCGAGCGGCACCGACTGCGGATCGAAGACCTCTTTCAGCTTCGGCTTCGCCGCTATGGCCAGCGCACTCAGGAGGAGAAGAAGAATCGTGCGCCGCATGGGAGCCGGATTTTACAATTCACGCCGTGCCGGAATACAGGACCGTCTGCCCGCTCGACGAACTTTCGCCCGGTTCGGGGCGGCTCTTCGAGTGGGATGGCCGCCAGATCGCCCTGCTCAACGCCGACGGCAGGATCTATGCGATCGATGACACCTGCCTGCACGCGGGGGGCCCGCTGCACGAGGGCTCGGTGCTGGACGGCAACGTGATCTGCCCGTGGCACCACTGGGAATTCGACCTAAGCGATGGCGCCTGCGCGCTCAACCCCTGCCACAAGCTCGATATCTACCGCGTGCGGGTCATCAACGAGCAGGTGCAGATCCTGATCTGAAGATCGCCAGCCGTTCGCGTCCCTCGCGCCCCTCGGCCGAATTGGTCGGCGTCGAGTAGTGCACGACCGAGAGCCCCGCGCCGAGGACATCGGTGATTTCCGCCTCGCTGATGCCGTAGGGCGGCCCCTCGGGCTTGTCCTCCACCGGGAAAAGCAGCGCCACGAGCAGTCCGCCCGGCTTGAGCGCCGCGCGCAGGGAGGCCGCGTACTCGGTCCTGCGCGCCGGATCGATGGCGCAGTAGCAGGTGTACTCCACGATCGTGTCGAAGACGCCGGCGTAGCGGGTGCCCAACTCGAAGACATCCACGTTTTCGATCGGGATGTCTTCGGCCTGGACGGCGAAATCGAAGCCGACCGCGTCATAGCCCTGTTCGCGCCAGTAGCGCACGTCGTGGCCGCTTCCACAGCCCGGGAACGCGACGCGGCCCGGCGGCGGCGCGTGGGGCGCGGCGAGCAGCGAGACGAAAACGCCGCACGGGGCACCCAAGTCCCAGCGGGCGGTTCCCTCGGCGTAGCGTGCCGCCCAGTAGGCGGGATCGGAGACGGGATTGGTCACGCGGGCAAAGTATCAGCATTGGGGCTGTTGTTTGAGAAGCCCCGCTTCTTTATGCTTGCCCGCCGTGGTCAAGGTACGGATTGTCGAGGGGCCCGGGGCGGGCACCGAATTCAACGTGGATCAGGCGGTCATTCTCGGCCGCTTGGACAGCAACGATGTGCCCGTGCACGATCCGAAGGCGTCGCGCGAGCACGCCAAGATCTATCGCCAGGGCGCCAAGTTCTCGATCGTCGATCTCAACTCGTCCAACGGCACGTTCGTCAACGGCAAGCAGATCACGAAGCAGGAACTGGCCCACGAAGACCGCATCACCATCGGCAAGGTGACGATGGTCTTCGAGAATGCCGAGGAGGCGGCGCTCAAGGCGGCCGCACCCAAGCGCCAGAGCCTCGACGATGCGTTCTCGGCTGCCAAGGAGGGCAAGTCCAGTTCGAGTGGCGCTGCCGGCAGCGGCACCCCCGAAATCGTCATGAGCGGCCACAAGCCGCTGCAGTTCAGCCGCGTCAAGGCGGGGCGGCCGAAGATCAGCTTCGACATGGATCAGCTCTCGCCGACCGGCAAGCTGATCGCGTGGATCGTGATTGCCGCGATTGTCGGCGCCCTCGGCTGGCTGACCTTCACGCTTTCAAGTGGCGGCTAAGCGCCTCCGCGGACGCCTCCCAACTCCAGCGCGCCGCCCACTCGCGCCGCGCTCCCTCACTCTGCGGGGCCCCCTCATTTCGTGTGGACGCACTCTGCGAGGCCACGTGCACCGCCTCGCACCACGCATCGATGTCATCGACCGGTGCATAGAGCGCGGCATCCCCGCAGACCTCCCGATGCGCGGGAATGTCGCTCGCCACGACGGGGCGCCCCACCGCCAACGCCTCCAGCGCCACCATGCCGAAACCCTCGGCGCGCGCGGGACAGAGCACGACGCGGGCGCGCGCAAGTTCGTCGCGCAGTTCCGCCTGCGGGAGCCAGCGCACACCGCGCCCGACTTCGCGCAGTTCCCAGCCGAGGCGCGCCGCGACCGCACGCGCGACCGAAGCGCCCTTGTGCGGCAGGCCGGGGTCGCACAGGAGCAGGTGGTCGCCGTGCTCCGCGTGCGGGGGGGCGAGCGACACGCCGTTGGGAACCACGGAGGCATCGACGCCCCACGCCGCGCGCACCGTTTCGCTCACCGCGATGATGCCCGCGGCGCGCTGCAGATGGCGGCGAATGAGCGCGCGGCGCCACGACGGTCCGCCGAGGTCGTGCAGTGTGATGTGGGTCGGCGTGTCGGTGGCGGGGTAGTGGTCGGTCAGCAGCGCATCGCCGTCGCTCGGTAGGCGCAGCTGCATCCAACGGCGCAGTCGATCGCGCGCGCGCACGGGGAGCGTCCGCGACTCGACGCCGGGCGGCACGATGGAGGGGTCGCTGTCGGCGGCCAGCAGGAAGACGATCTCGTGCTCGCCCCGAGCGTGCAGCGCGCCGTAGAGATGCCGCGCGCGCAGCCCCGCCCCGCCCGGGACGGCGCCGTACGAGGTCGCGTTAACCAGCAAGCGCATCGGTCCAGAGTTCGACGTAGGCGCGCGCCACGTCCGCCGCCTGGAACTTCAGCAGGCGCGCCGGCCCTTGCGTGCGCACCATGGCGCGGTGTTCCGTCTCGAGCGCGCGCCGCCATGCGTCGGCGATCTGCTTCGGCTGGCCGGGATCGACGGCGAGCACGGCGTTGCCGCCCACCTCGGCCGCCCCCGTCCCTTCCGCCACGATCACGGGAACGCCGCGCCCCAGCGCTTCGAGCACCGGGAACCCGAAACCCTCCGAGCGACTGACGAGCGCGACGGCGCCCGCCTTGCGGTAGAGGAAGTCGAGCATCTTGCGATCCACCTCACCGACGAACTCGACGCGCTGCCGGAGGTCCAGGCGCTCGATGACCTGATCGAGGCGCGCGCGACGCTTCTTGTCGTGCGGGCCGATGAGGCGCAGATGGCCCTCCGCGAGCGCGCAGCCTTCCAGCAGCGCCTCGACCGACTTGCGGCGATCGAGGCGGCCGACGAAGAGCAGCGAGCCGTCGTTGCCGTGCTGCATCTCATCGACGTAGGGGGACGGATGCGGAATGCAGTGCGTGATGCGCAGCGCCCCCGGGTGAACCAGGCGCAGTTGTTCGCGCGTCGCGTTGCTGGGCACCACGATCGCGCGGCAGCGCCCCATCGCGCTCGATAGCCAGCGCCACTGCGCGGCCGCCCGGCGCGTGCCCTCGAGGCGCGCACTGACCACGAACGGAAGCTCGTGCAGGGTGACCGTGACCGGCACGTGGCTCAGGCGCGGGAAGGCGAGAATCGGCGAGTGGAACAGATCGAGCGCCTCGGCCTTGTCGCGCAGCGCAAGCGAACGACGCCAATAGCGCGGCTTCGTCGGTCCGCCGGTCGCGACCATGCGGATCCCGTGCGGAACGGGAACTTCGCGCGGCGCGAGCGCCACCACATCGACCTGCGGCGCGTGTTTCGCCAGCGCCTCCAGAACCAGCCGAATGGCGGTGCGCACGCCCCCCGGAGCCCCCCTCAACTCTGTTACGTCGAAACCGACCCTCACGCCAGCACCGCCTCGTACGCCGCGCGCGTCAGGTCAGCACACCGCTCCCACGTGTAGCCCGCCGCACGGTTCGGGCCCGCTTGCGCCAGTCGGATGCGTAGCGCTTCGTCGTCGAGCAGGCGCGCGAGCGCCGCGGTCAACGCCTCTTCGTCGGTCGGGTCGACCAGCAGCGCCGCGTCGCCGGCGATCTCGCGCATGGGATCGCGGTCGGAGGTCAGCACAGCCACGCCGGCCGCCATGCCCTCCAGTACCGGAAGCCCGAAACCTTCATGCAGCGAGGGATAGAGCAGCGCCGTCGCCCCGGCCAGCTCCGCGCGCATCTGTTCTTCGGGCAAGTGCCCCGCCCACGTCACGCCGGGGGTCGCCTCGGCCAGTTCGAGCACCGCGTCGCAACTCCAGCCGCGCTGGCCGACGAGGCGCAGCGGCACGTCGGTGCGCAGGCGCGCGTAGGCGCGAATCAGACGCGCGTGGTTCTTGCGCGGCTCGATGGTGCCCAGCGCGAGCAGGTAGGGCGTCGAGCGAGCAGGCTCGGCGGGGACCGCATGCACCCCGAGCGGCGTAACGAAGATCTTGTCGCGCGGAATGTTGAGCAGCTCCTCGCAGTCGCGCGCCGTGGTCTCGCTGGGCACGAGAAATCCGGCGCAGACCTTGCGGGCGCGCTCCAGGACGGCCGCGAGCGCCTCGGCGGCGCGCGGAAGGTGATAGGCCGGGTCGCGCAGGTGCGAAAGGTCGTGGATCGTCATCACCTGCCGCGTTCCACGACCGATTCGGGCGAGCCAATAGTTGGTGTGATGAAAAAGATCGCAGCCCCCCAGCGCGCGGTCGGCGGGCAGCAGCAGGTCCATGAGACGGCTCGGGACCGGCCATGCCAAAAGGCGGCTGCCCGGGGGCGCATGGCGCACTTCCGGCCGGTTTCCCCTTCGAAATACGCCGAAAAGTCGCAAA
>Ga0164315_10004028_pt1 | contig 11399 bp, 10 predicted proteins | sample GuaBasSedimGuay6_FD_113737 | JGI IMG/M metagenome (GOLD analysis project Ga0164315, IMG submission 113737) | Subseafloor sediment microbial communities from Guaymas Basin, Gulf of California, Mexico - Guay6, Core 4569-2, 0-3 cm | ecosystem: Environmental > Aquatic > Marine > Hydrothermal vents...
GGCCTGAGTCTGCAGTACAGCCTGATTCTGGTGGGAGCTGCGATGTTGCTCGGGACGACCAACGTCAAACGCAACATCTCCCTGTTTTGTGCGGCGTTTACCGGGACCTTGCTGGTCCTCTGGTTGAGATGACACTATGAAAGAGACACGTCTTTCCTGGCTGACATTCTTACGTATGTATCTTCGCTCTTTCCTGCTGCAGGCCAGTTGGAATTTTGAGAAGTTGCAGAACCTGGGGTTTTTCTACCTGATACTGCCAGGATTGCGCAGTATTTATGGTGACGATATTCCTGCTGATGTCTGCCAGAAACACGTGGGCTATTTCAATACCCACCCTTATCTCGCACCGCTGGTTGCAGGAACCATCCTGCGTCTGGAAGCTCAGCAGTTTGCCGGTGAGGAGCCTGCAATCGATGCTGAAACATATAAAACCATGGTCATGGCACCTTTTGCGGCAATGGGTGATGCCCTTTTCTGGGGTGGAGTCCGACCCTTGGCCGCTCTGGTGGGCCTGTTAATCGCGAGCCAGGGCTCACTCTGGGCTCCGGTGGTTTTTCTGGCACTTTTTAATTTGCCCCATCTCCTGTTTCGGGGCAGTGGGCTCATTCTTGGTTATGTCCAGGGATTAAAGTCTATTGAAATTGTGCAGAAATGTCGTCTGCCGGATCTGGCGATCCGGCTCAAGGAGTCTACGACGATTCTGATCGGTGTGCTCTGCGCATACCTGTCCTTTAAAGGTTGTGAACATCAGGACTTGTCTGTCGTGTGGGGATTTGTTCTGTTGCCGATTGTTCTGCTTTTTGCCTGGTTGGCCCATAAAGGGGTGACCAGTCTGTTTCTTGTTTTACTGACAACATCCAGCTTGTTGCTACTGGCATTGCTGTTCTGATTAGAACTTGGATCTGTGAGCAACTTACAGCCCTAGTGTCCTGTGCGGTTAATCGTGACGCGTAATTCTGAGACATTTTGGTTGCTGTCAAGGCGTTCCGATGAAGGCCTAGCATGCGTTAAGCCAAAGAGGTGCAACGCAGACAGCAGGCAAAAGGGCCAGAATTAAAGGATAGGATTAGCCGCACGGGGCACTAGGTTGAGGGGAAGATATGACAACGGAAAGTTCAGAATTTGAAATTGTAAATCGTCTGGGCCTGCACGCCCGGGCGGCGGCCCAGCTGGTCCAGACAGCTAACCGGTTTTTATCGGATGTGACAGTCGAGAAAGACGGTAATGAAGTAAACGGCAAGAGCATCATGGGGTTGCTGATGTTGGCGGCTCCGCAAGGATCACTCATAACTGTGACTGTGTCGGGTGAAGACGCAGTTGATGCAATGAAAGTGCTAAGGATTTTGATCGATGATGGCTTCGGTGAAGATTGACATAGCTGAGGATACTCTTCTCGTTGGTATCGCTGCAGCTCCTGGGATTGCTATCTCCAGGAGCCACCTGGTCAATCGTGACCGGATGACCGTTATCGAGCGTCGTATCTCTCCGGCGGAGGTTGCCCCGGAAACGGCTGCGTTCAGGGACGCTGTAGTGAAGTCCAAAATACAGTTGCTTGAAGTCAAGGATCAGGTTGATAACAAGGAACTTGCTGAACATCTCTATATTATCGATACCCATTTATTGATTCTGGACGATGATATGTTGATCGGTGATACGGTTAGCTTGATTCGTGATGAACTGATCAATGCTGAAGGCGCCCTGAACAGGGTGTTGCGTAAACTGCGAAGGGTGTTTGACCGAATCAGTGATGAGTATCTTCGGGAGCGACGCTCGGATATCGATTCGATCGGTGACCGGTTGATGCGTAACCTGCTTGGTGAAACACGCGAATCGCTGGCAGATATAGATGAGCAGGTGATTGTTGTTGCTCATGATCTCTCTCCAGCAGATACGGTCCAGATTGACAGGACGAAGGTCATCGGATTCGTGACTGATATCGGCGGACGGACATCGCATACTGCAATCCTGGCCCGTTCTCTCGGCATTCCTGCCGTAGTTGGCCTGGAAACTGTGACTTCGCTGGTTCCGGATGAGACACCGATGATTATCGATGGCTCCTCGGGTAAGGTCATCCTCAGACCGTCGACAGAGACTTTCCGCAACTATTTATTAAAGAAACAACACTACGATTATCTGGAATCAGAACTCCATCAGTTCCGTAACCTGTCGGCCGAGACCAAGGATGGCCACTCCCTGTCCCTGCGCAGCAATATCGATTTTGTCGATGAAATCTCTGCGGCACGTGAACTGGGGGCTCAGGGGATTGGTCTGTTCCGTACCGAGTTCCTCTTCATGTCGGACGAAGGCGCCCCCTCTGAGGATGAGCAGTTCGCCGTCTATCGTTCTGCCGTTGAGCAGATGGCGCCTTTCCCTGTTACCATCAGAACCCTTGATGTCGGTGGTGATAAGTTTGTCCCGGAGTTTAACCTCTCCGATGAGGTCAATCCGGCCATGGGCCTCCGCGCAATACGTTTCTCACTCAAAGAAGCGAACCTGTTCAGAACCCAATTGCGGGCAATTCTCAGAGCGGCCGCATTCGGTCCGATCCGCATCATGTTCCCAATGATCTCCGGTGTTGCCGAAGTCCGGGCTTGTAAACAGTTTCTCGAGAAAGAACGTCAGGAACTGGTCTCGTCGGGAATCGACTGTGGCGAAAACGTTGAAACCGGCATCATGATTGAAACTCCGGCTGCTGTTCTGATCGCCGACCTGCTGGCAAAAGAAGTCGATTTCTTCTCGGTCGGTACGAACGATTTGATTCAGTACTGTCTGGCGATCGATCGCGGCAATGAACATGTGGCTTATCTCTATGAACCGATGCATCCTGCTGTTCTACGAGCACTGCAGCAAGTTTGTCAGGCGGCAAAATCAGCTGGTATCGAAGTGAGTATGTGTGGAGAGATGGCAGGAGAAGAGCTCTACTCGCTGGTTCTGATTGCGCTTGGTTTTAATGAACTGTCCATGAATGCGACAAATATCTCGCGCGTTAAACGCATAGTGCGTCAGGTCGACCTGTCAGATGTCAAAGAAATCCTCGATCTGCTCTTTTCTCTGTCAACAGCAGAAGAAATTGCTTTGACCCTTGAAAAGGAAATGCACCAGCGTTATCCCAGCATTTTTACTGAAGAACACATCTAAAGTACCCTATGATCAAATCCACTGTTAAGAGTTGACAGCGACAGCCTAAAAGATTAACGTTCTGCGTCTTATAAAGTTTTCAAGGAGTATTATCCATGCCAATGACAGATTTTCTTTTTACCTCTGAATCGGTTTCCGAGGGTCACCCAGATAAGGTCGCTGACCAGATCTCCGATGCCATCCTTGATGCAATAATTGCTCAGGACCCTCGCGCAAGGGTTGCTTGCGAAACTCTGGTGACGACCGGTATGGCAATGATTGCCGGTGAGATTACCACCAGTGCCTATGTCGACATGCCACAGATTGTTCGTGAGACCATCAAAGAGATTGGCTACGCTGATTCCGCCATGGGTTTTGATTATGAAACCTGTGCAGTTTTGACATCCATCGATCGTCAGTCTCCCGATATTTCCCAGGGTGTGACGGAAGGTGAAGGCTTGTTTTCAGAACAGGGAGCCGGTGACCAGGGGTTGATGTTCGGCTATGCCTGTGACGAAACGCCTGAATTGATGCCGATGCCGATCACTTTTGCGCATAAGCTGACCAAACGTCTTGCCGATGTGCGTAAGAGCGGACTGCTTGATTTCCTGCGTCCTGACAGCAAGTCGCAGGTGTCGATCCAGTACATTAACGATAAGCCTGTCCGTGTCGATACTGTGGTGGTCTCTTCGCAGCATACACCGGATGTCACCTACGAAAATCTTAAGGAAGGGATTATCGATGAAGTTGTTCGCAAGGTAATTCCTGCCGAACTTCTCGATGAAAACACCAAGTATTTTATCAACCCGACCGGCCGTTTTGTTGTTGGCGGCCCAATGGGTGACTGTGGACTGACCGGTCGTAAAATTATCGTCGATACATACGGTGGTCAGGGTTCCCATGGCGGTGGCGCCTTCTCCGGCAAGGATCCTTCAAAGGTTGATCGCAGCGCCTCTTACATGGCTCGTTATGTTGCCAAGAATATTGTTGCCGCAGGTATCGCAAGGAAATGCGAAGTCCAACTTGCTTACGCAATCGGTGTTGCCGAGCCGGTTTCTGTCATGATCAACACTTTTGGTACGGGTAAGATTCCGTCTAACGAGATCGCCAAGGTTGTTCTTGCGGAATTCGACATGCGTCCGCGTAGTATCGTTGAAACTCTCGATCTGCTGCGTCCGATTTACCTTAAAACTGCTGCTTATGGCCATTTTGGCCGCGAGCTTCCTGAATTTACCTGGGAACGCACAGATCGTATCGAGTCTTTGCAGAAGCGTGCCGGCCTCTAATTTAAGTAGTCGGTTGAATCCTGTTGAGCGGACGGGTCGTTATGGCGATTCGTCCGTTTCAATTTAAAGCTCTTGATTTAAAGCTCTTGATTATGCCGCAATCAGATCTTTCAATTGTTATCCCGACTCTTAATGAGGCAGAGGCTTTACCGCTGCTGCTGAATGACCTTTTGTCTCAGCAGGGGATCAGGTTAGAAGTGATTGTCTCTGATGGTGGCTCTGCTGATGCAACCTGTCAGTTGGCCAAGGCTTTTTTTGCTGCGAACCAACTACATGGTACCTGTTTTGTCGGTCAAAGTGGTCGCGGGCGGCAAATGAATGCTGGTGTGTTGGCGACAAATTCCGATTGGCTCCTTTTCCTGCATGCTGATAGCCGTCTTGGAGATGAATTTCAGTTGCAGAAGGCGCTTGAGTTTATCAAACGTTATCAGCAGCAGGAGGCTTCTGATTCGTCGGCTGGACACTTTGCCCTGCGTTTTGATTCGCCTGATGGTAGCGATGGTTTTGGCCTGTTTTTTTATGAAGCCAAGACACATCTCGGACGTCCCGGTTGTATCAATGGTGATCAGGGCCTGTTGTTGACGAAGTCTTTTTTCTACAGAGTCGGCCCATTTCGGGAAGACTTGCCAATCATGGAAGATACGTCTCTGGCGGAGTCAATCCGCGCTAATGGTCAATGGTTGCTTCTCCCCGGGAAGATTGTGACCTCTGCTCGACGTTTTCATGTTGAAGGGCTTAAGGCTCGCCAGACGCTCAATGCTTTGATGATGAATTTCTTTGCGATCGGATGGCTGGAGTTTTTTGACAAAGCCCCTGATATCTATCGCCGGCAGGACCGAACTCAGCCACTTCAATTAAGGCCCTTCTTTGTTTTGATAAGGGATCTGTTTGCGGATATGCCGTTACGAAAGAGATGGGGCATATGGTTGGCGACAGGAGGTTACGTACGTAGTCAGGCCTGGCAACTCGGCTTGGCCATGGACTGCCGCAAAGCCTGTCGGCGAGGTGTTGAACCAGGACATCAATCAGACGGTTGGTTGAACTGGTTTGATCGCTGGTTTGATCCACTGACGAACCATTATGTGGGGCGTGCATTAACTGCATTGCTGGTGAAGGTATGGTCCCTCTGGCAGATCAGGTGTAAACCTATCGAAAACATACAATCAGAAACAAATTATTAACTGCTCAGCAAACGAATTGAACTAAATGGTTACATCGATTGGATATAGTGAATACCAACAAAGGAGAACTTCGCAATGACAGACAAGCAAGATTTTAAAGTATTGGACCTTTCCCTGGCAGCCTGGGGCCGGAAGGAAATGGACCTGGCCGAAATTGAAATGCCGGGATTGATGTCCCTGCGCGAGGAATACCGCAGTCAGCAACCTCTCAAAGGTGCCCGGATCACTGGCTCACTGCATATGACGATTCAGACCGCTGTACTCATTGAAACCCTGTTAGATCTTGGCGCGCAAGTGCGTTGGGCTTCGTGTAATATCTTTTCGACCCAGGATCAGGCCGCTGCAGCAGTTGCCGTGGGCCGCGATGGCACGCCAGAGAATCCCAAAGGTGTTCCGGTGTTTGCCTGGATGGGAGAAACGCTTAATGAATACTGGTGGTGTACCGAACAAGCATTGAACTGGCCGGATGGACAATTGCCGAATATGATCCTCGATGACGGCGGCGATGCGACCATGATGGTGCTCTACGGTGCCGAGTGGCAGGAGCGGGGTGTGCCTGTCTGCAATGCTGATGATCCGGAAGACTGGGTCGAACTCATTGGTAGCCTCAAGAGCTCTATTGAGAGTAAGACGCTCGATTGGACCGCTATCTGTAATTCTATCAAAGGTGTGACTGAGGAAACCACAACCGGTGTCCACCGTCTCTATCAATTGCAGAAAGAGGGTAAACTGCCGTTCCCGGCGATGAACGTTAACGACTCGGTCACCAAGAGTAAATTCGACAATGTCTATGGTTGCCGACACAGTCTCGTCGACGGCATCATGAGAGCTACGGACGTTATGATCTCCGGTAAGGTGGCTGTGGTCTGTGGTTACGGTGATGTAGGTAAGGGGTGCTGTCAATCATTGCGTGGTCAGGGTGCCCGGGTGATCGTTACCGAGATTGATCCGATTTGTGCTCTGCAGGCATTAATGGAAGGCTATGAAGTCAAGACTCTCGAGGATGTTGTCGCCGATGCCGATATTTTTGTCACCACGACCGGTAACAAGGACGTCATTCGCGTTGAGCATATGGCCCAGATGAAGCATAACGCCATTGTCGGCAATATCGGCCACTTCGACAACGAGATTGAGATGGCACCCTTGGCGAAGTTTGTCGGGATTGAAAAGGTTAATATCAAGAATCCTCGTGAGCATGGCAATCAGGTTGATCAGTGGATCTTCCCGGACGGCCATGCCGTTATCGTGCTGGCAGAAGGACGACTGCTCAACCTCGGTTGTGCAACCGGTCATCCCTCCTTTGTCATGTCGAACAGCTTCACCAACCAGGTGATGGCTCAGATTGAACTCTTCTTACGTCCGGATAACTACAAAAACGAAGTCTATGTTCTGCCGAAGAGCCTCGATGAAAAGGTTGCTCGCCTGCATCTCGGTAAGCTTGGTGCAAAGTTGACGACACTTACTGATGAGCAATCCGAGTACATCGGTATACCGGTGGAAGGGCCGTACAAGCCTGATTCTTATCGTTATTGATTTTCGTTTGATAGAAAGCCGGGGTCGGTGTGAATTGGCCCTGGTTTTTGTTTGCCAGAGCTCGAGAAACGCCAATTTCATAAGAATACCTATAATAAACTCAGTGGCCCGCGTTAAAAAAAGAAATAAGTGTAAGTTAATCTTGACATCTCATATATATGGATATTATATTCTTGCATCTGGAAATTTGTGAGGAGGTACATTTATGAGTATGCTGACAATCACTGAAACCGCACGTGAGCAATTTGAACAGCTGTTGCAGGACAATCCCGACAAATTCCTTCGGGTTGTTTTTGAAGGCTTTGGCTGAGGTGGACCCAGCCTGGGATTAGTTCTGGATGAACTAAAAGATGAAAAAGAGACTGTCGCGGTCAACGGCATTGATCTGATGATTGCAGAAAATGTTCTCTCGTTTACCAAGGGGCATGAGATTGATTTTGTTAACAATGCTTATGCTCAAGGCTTTTCTATTGCACCGACAACAGGTGGGTGCTGCTGATTTTTACTTGTCTTGTTGTAACTATTCAGTTAACGACTCAAACTTGTCATTCCCGAGGGTGTAATCGGGAATCCAGACCTTAAACCCATGGATCCCCGATAGAATCATTCGGGGATGACAGTTCTTTTGCCAACAGATTAGATCGTGCTGAATAGTTACGTCTTGTTTTAAAATGCTTGTAGAGAAAAAAAGAAAGCCCCGTTCAGATATCTGAACGGGGTTTTCCTGTAACCGGGTTCCAGAAGTTTGTCGGAACAGGACCTGTCAACTCTGGATTCTTAAAAAGAACCATGTACCGATCAAAGCCATCAGAATATTGGCCGCCCAGGCTGCAACCAGTGGTGGTAGAACCGCAATGGCACCAAAGACAGCGAAGACAGAATATAAGATAAAGTAGACGACAAAGATAGCCAGGCTGATGACAACGCCAAGAGAAAAGCTGGTATTGCGTCCGCGTTGCAGCGCAAAGGGAATGCCGACAAGAACCATGATGATCGGGATCACTGCTTCGGCAAAACGCATGTGTGTTTCCACCTGGTACGCTTTTGGATCGTAGCCTTCGTTTTGCAGCTTTTCCGATATTTTCAGTAGTTCACCAACAGTCAGGTCTTCAGGTCGATCCCAGAATTGTAGTATTTCAGATGGTTGGCGTTTGAGATCAACGGTTAATTGTGGTTGCTGACTAAAGGAAGCAATGGCCTTGGTTTCGGGTGTAAAGTTCCAGATGACAGCATTATTGAGAAGCCATTGGCCGTTTTTCGTATGTTGCGCACTTTCGGCCTGAATGCGCTTGGTTGGCATAAAATTGTCGTTGAATTCTACAATCGTAAGGCCAAGGACGAGACTTTTCGCCGGGAAGGCCTGATTGACGCTGATAATGCGGTTGCCATTGCGAAAATAGAGATCTTCGCTGGATACTTTTTGTGAGGTTTTCCCTCTGATTTCGGTGCGCAGCATGTAATTTGATTCACGAGAGGACCATGGAACCAGCCAGAGATTTGCAAACATCACGAGGACGGCAAGGACCAGACTGCTTAGAAAGAGGGGACGGCTGATACGATTGAAGCTGATCCCGCCACTAAGCATGGCTGTCAATTGACTTGATCGGGAGAGCCCACCGATTGTTGTAAAAGTGGCAAGCAGTACAGCCATTGGCAGTGAGTTGGAGATGATCAAAGGCAGAAGGTGCAGCGGGTAAAGCAGGTAGTATTTCAATTCGGCCTGATACTCTATGAAATCGTCGATGGTCTCTATAAACTGAATCAGACCATAGAGCGCGACCAGCGTCAGCAGAACGAGAGCCAGGTTCCTGATAAAAGTGTTCAGGAGATAGCGGTCAAGAGTCGACATTTTTACGAACCCGTTTCTGCAGAGTGAGCAGGGCCTGGTCTACCCAGCTGGCAAAGATGTTCGGTTTCTCCAAGGAAGATTGCCGAAGGAAGAAAAGCCCCATAACAACCAGTAGAAGATGGGGAGTCCAAAAAGTCAGCCATGGTGGCACAGCTGCATCTTTGGTTAGAGTCGCGGCCGACGACAACATGAAAAAATAACCGAAAAAAATGATCAGGCCCATAACAAAACCACTGCTACGACCGGAACGGTGTGATTGCATACTGAAGGGCAACCCGAACAGAACAAAAAGCAGCGGAGCCAGCGGTGAAGTCAGTCGCATATGGAGCTCGGCTTGAAGTTTCCTGAGTTTTGATGGGTTTTGTTCACTTGAGATCATACTCCAGAGTTTACCTGTGAGCAGTTCCTTTGGTCTTGTACGCTTTTTATCAATAGATCTGCTGATTGTTGAAATATCCGGTTGGATGTCGTAATTGCGAAAGTAGATCAGTTGGTAGTTGTCGGCAGATTCGCTTTGCTGGCGATGGATGACACCATCATGCAGGCGAATTGTCACGGTCCTGGCTTCTTCATCGGTGAGGATGTTACCGCTGTTGGCAAACACCCAGGACGTTGCTTCCGGTTTCTTCTCAACAATAAAAAGACCGTTCATTTGACCTGCGCGATCATCTATCTCATTTGTATAAAGCACCAGATCATTGAACTGCGTCATGAATACTCGTGGTTGAAAGCCGATGGTGGCCTTCTGGCGCACAATTTCAAAGCTCTTGGTTTCAAAAGCGCTGTAACTCAAGGGCTTGACCCAGAGGTTGATTGCGCCGGTCAGTAAGGCAAAGATGAATGCCAGGGCAAACACAGGAATAGAAATTCTTGCCAGGCCTGTCCCTGCTGATTTAAGCGCCACAATCTCGCTGTCGGCAGACATGCGGCCCAGGCCGATCATAATGCCCATGAGAAAAGCGAGCGGCAGTGATATGGAGAACAAAGTTGGCAGCAGAGTGATAAGCAGTATCAGGATGTCTGCCGGAGAGACTCCTTTGTTGATGATCAGATCGACCAGCTTGAATGCCTGCCCCATCACCAGGACCATGGTGAAAATTATGATGCAGAGCAGGGTAGGCGAGAGGATTTCCCTGATGATGTAGCGCTGGATTTGAGTGCCAAACATAATCACATATAATAGTCCAGTCGGAAAGGGATTGTAAACGGCCTTTGTGTCGCCCCAGGGGTTGCCCTTTGTATCGCCTTGGCGTCTACTGCACACTGAAAAATCCCTTGTGTTCTAAATGCCCTTGTGCTATACGGATGTGCTATTTACTTCACACGCCTTCTGACCCGGATCGGGTGCCTGACATGGTGTCAGGTCGATTGCAGGGAATGATGGGGGCGGCGGCAAAACCTAACAGAAAAGGAGTTCGCACATGTCACAGATCACTATGAAACAATTGTTGGAGGCCGGTGTTCATTTCGGTCACCAGACCCGTCGCTGGAATCCCAAGATGAAGCCTTATATTTTCGGGGCCCGCAACGGTATCTATATTGTTGACTTGCAGAAAACAGTTCGTTATTTCAGGAATGCCTACAGCTTTATCAGTGATATTACCCAGAAAGGCGAGAAGGTCCTTTTTGTTGGGACCAAGAAACAGGCTCAGGATTCCATTATGGAAGAAGCCATCCGTGCTGATCAGTATTATGTCAATAATCGCTGGTTGGGCGGTATGCTCACTAACTTCTCCACCATCAAGAGAAGTATTGATCGTCTCAAGAAGATCGAGGCTATGTCTGAAGATGGTACTTATGATTTGCTGATCAAGAAGGAAGTTCTACAACTGGATCGTGAAAAAGCCAAGCTGGAAAAGAACCTTGGTGGCATCAAAAATATGACTCGCCTCCCGGCAGCTGTCTTTGTTGTTGATACCAACAAGGAAGAAATTGCTGTCAAGGAAGCCATCAAGCTTGGTATTCCAGTCGTGGCCGTGGTTGATACCAACTGTGACCCTGACGGGATTGATTATATCATCCCCGGTAATGATGATGCGATTCGTGCTCTTCGCCTCTTTGCGTCAAAGATGGCAGATGCTTGTCTAGAAGGTGCTGCAGCCCGCGAGGAAGACCTGCGTAATGAAGCCGAAGGTGCTGATCAGGATGAGCAGGTTGAACAGGTCGAGCAGGCTAAGCCTGTCGCTAAAGAAGGTCCGGAAACGATTATCGTTGAGAAGGCTGTTAAGGCCCCTGTAGAGAAACCAGCTGAGAAACCGGCTGAGAAACCGGCTGAGAAACCAGCTGAGAAACCAGCTGAGAAACCAGCTGAGAAACCAGCTGAGAAACCAGCTGAGAAACCAGCTGACAAACCAGCTGAGAAACCAGCTGAGAAATCAGCTGAGAAATCAGCAGAGACGCCTGCAGAGACGGACACGCCGGCAAAAGCCTGAC
>Ga0164315_10004029_pt1 | contig 11397 bp, 16 predicted proteins | sample GuaBasSedimGuay6_FD_113737 | JGI IMG/M metagenome (GOLD analysis project Ga0164315, IMG submission 113737) | Subseafloor sediment microbial communities from Guaymas Basin, Gulf of California, Mexico - Guay6, Core 4569-2, 0-3 cm | ecosystem: Environmental > Aquatic > Marine > Hydrothermal vents...
ACTGGAAATGTGCTTACTCCGGAACTCCGTTACAGGGCCACGATCATCGAAAGGGTGATGCATTTCAACTAGAGTATCTTACTTTAGCTGATGGCAAAATTACCCTAGTTCCGGTATGTAGAGCTATAAATTGCTCTAAAAAGGGCTTAAACGATTCAGAACAGTTAAGAAAGTGGGCAGAACAGCGAGGTCTGAACTATCCATTCAAGATTATCACTATTGATGGTCTTTTACAGAAATAGTAATAATTTCAGGAGATTAAGTAGATGGCAGTAGCACAAAAGGTCACAAAAGTGAAGATTCAAACTCAGCCTTTGAATCCAGGAGATACCCCTCCAGCTTCGTATGAGGCGCAACTACAGGCAGCCCTTGATGCACAAACAGCGTTTGGTGACTGGAAAATAGTTCACATACTAGAACACAATGTTTCCGCCCAGTATGCAGAGCTGATTCTAGTATTCGAAGAATCTAGTTAAGACATAGAGACAAAGAGGGTAGCTCTTTATTTTTGTTTATCGATTTCTAGTTGTACGGCCAATCTAAGTCGATATAACTTGTTTTCTATAGAGTTTGTTTTAGACGATTTTATTAGAGATTCTAGTTCCTTATAGTGCAAAGGCTTGTTCAGCTTGCTGTGGAAAATCTTTTTTGCTGCAACGTATGCTCTACTCTGGTCTATTTTGAACATAGGAAAGATAGGCTGTAAAGGCACTCTAGGGGATATGTTAGGGTAAGAGTTGAATGGAGCTGCAATCTGTACATCAGCTCCTCTGACTTTAAGGACATTAAACTGAAAGATATGGTGTTGACTCATCCTATCCACACCGGGGTAGGTTACTTTACCAAACAATACATAAGTTCCATCAGGCACGTTCTCACGGGTCGTAAGAGTTGCTTCAGACTTTTCATCCCAGTATGCATAGGGTTCTATCCAGTTTTCTAGGTTTACATTGTACCTCTTAGCGAAGGTTTCAGTGATAAATTCACTCAAATCTCGCCTCAAAAAGATCCCTTCAGTTTTTATAACTTTCATAGTCTTTAATTGTATCAAACATCTGAGAAATAGGCAATAGTTTAGTACTATATATACCCTAGTGAGAGGTAAACCGCTTCAAGCAGTAGTTCCTCTCTACTTAGTCTTTTTAGTCAATTGACATTAAATAATTTCTTGCAAGAGGTTAAATACTTATGATTATATTTACTACAAATCAACGTAGATCAGTAAGATTTGACGGCGCAGATTGGCAGGAAGAAGTTCTTGCCGCTAGCGGAGTTGAAGCAGATACTGCATCCTTTTCTACGGTTAGTGGTGCCGATGTACAAGAAGTATTGTTAGCTATCGATAACGAATTAACTGGTATTAACTATAGTACCAGTTCCGGAATTCTAGTAATTGATGACGTCAGCAATATTTCAGGTACAGTTGGAGGTACTATGGGTAACTTAGACGTTATCGATATGGGAGACGCTTCAGATTCGTCTTTTAGATTCTCATTTTCTGTTCCGGCTCAACCAGCTGGTGGAATTCCTGTAAAAGTTAGAGTACTTTATGCTGCTAGAGCCAACGGCCCAGCAAATTTAAAGTTTGATCTAAACTACGACTTGTTCGACCAAGGTCAAGATCCTACTACAGGCTCGTTCGCTTCCAGTAAAACTGAAACTGTTTCAGTTGGAGCTTCAGAGGCAGACGAAATCAAGTTGGTTACTTTTGATATACCAACGACTGAGTTTTCTTCAGCCGGAAGTGCTCCGTTTATTGTTAGTGCAAAGATTACTAGAGACGTTTCAGTGGGCTCAAATCTAGCTGACGATGTTTCAGTAGTTCAACTTTACGCTGATAACATTCCAGGTGGTCACGCTGGAAATGCTGCAGGTTATATAGGTGGAAACCTAACCGTAACCGGCGACCTCACTGTAGAGGGCTTAACGGTTCTTGAAGGTGGAGCTGTCCCAGCAAGTGCTGGTGATACAGGTGTTTCAGGCTCTTTAGTACTAGACGATGATTTTATCTACATTGCTACTGGTTCTAATACTTGGAAACGGGTTCCTATAAGTAACTTCTAATCAGTTATAATTAGATAGCTTAATTGCCTAATGAAAAAGAGAAACTTCGGTTTCTCTTTTTTTTTACTCTTCAGTTCCTGGTGGGATTATAGGTTCAAAAGGAGTGTCTTCAATCTCTACTGTAGGGTCTTCTGGTGGAGATATAACTACGTCTGGGCCACTAGTCTCTGGGTTTAGTAGGCTGCTCTGCATCAAAGTTGCTATTCTGGAAAATTCTGGGTAATTAATCTCTTGCTCTTCCTCTACTGGGTAAGAGAATGCACTAGGATCTACAAAAGCGTTATCTGCTCCTTCTACTTGGAGAAAAGTTTCACTAAAAGCATCCTCGTTGGCTTGGTCTTCTACTTGTCCTCTAAGAAGCTGCTCAGCTGACTGCTCTGAGGCATCTTTAAGGGAGGTATCTATATCAGCTAGGACCTGTCTATAGGCAAACAAGTTATCTACATACTCTAGGATGATCTGCTGGTCACTGCTTAAAAGTTCTGCAGTAATTTTATTTTCCTGCCCAGTCTCTAACAGCTGATCGTCGCTCAGACCGATAACGTCCCTTGTAGCGATATCTGCATCGTTCTTCTCCATAGTCTGCACCGAACTGTCAATCTCGGACTTGCCGTAAGACTGGTCGGTTACCTCTAGTTGCTTCAGTTCGTTGTTAATACTAGTAGCAGAGTTTAGGCTTGTCTTGGAGACTTGCTTAGCTTCATTTATTGTTTGTTGGATGGCAACTACGTCTACTACCGGCTCTTGTCCTGAGACAAGTCCAAGGTCTTCATTGTCCATTCCTAAAATGTCAACAGATACGGTTCGCTCTGTTTCTACACTTTCTGGATCTTCTGGGTCTGCAGGAACAATGTAGGTATACGAAACTATGGGATCGAAGGCAACTTGGTAGTTGTAGATCGGCAAGTCTGTCTCTAGATCTACACTAACCTGAACCCTAGATAGAACTATACCCTCCGCTCCGTTTGTAGGCAATGTGACAAGAATACCAGTAGCTGGATCTACATATTCGGTATCAACGACTGGAACTGCCCTGTCCCCAATTTCTAGTGTTATTATGGTTACCATTATTTAAGTTCCTTGTAATACTCTATAAATACTTCATCAGTCCTCAATGACCTGATACATTTCTTAACTATATCCGTTACTTCAGCCTTCTTCATCTTATACTTTATAGCTATCTCGTCATAAGATAGACCTATACAGGTATTGTCGAAAACTATGTGAAACTCTACCTTACCACATAGTGCAATCCCTCGTTCGAATAGTTCCCTCTGAGCTACTTTACTTTCCACAGTGTCTGCTTTTGTCGGAGAGTGAATGGCGTCCTCTAGAGGAGTTTGAGACCTTCTTGCAGACAGTATGAGTTGAATACCTCTAGGATACTTCATATTGTTACATTTAAAAGTGTACCAAATCTTCTCTTTGATGTGTAGTATCTTACCTACTGGACTTAAGTTGTTTTTAACATAGGAATGTTGACTTCCTCTTCTATGTTCAGTTACTCCCCTGTAAATCTGTTCAAATTCCTTTTTAGACACTTTCTTATTTATCTGCCGCTTGATAAAAGCTTTAGATTTTAAAGGTAACCTCTCATCTTCTTGATAGAGGAATTGTATAATATCCTCGTTACTCGCTGGACCCGGTTTTTTAAGAACGGCTTCAGCAACTGTTTGTGACTGCATTAGCTCAAATATCTGAGCTACGTGCATAAGACCTCTTTGAATATAAACTGGAGTATTAAGCTGGTTGGCATTACCAATACAATACTTATATATATGGTCTCTAATTCTGTACAGACAAGCCATATGGAATTTATACTTAGGTGTCCTTCTTTCTGGATTTCTGAACAGATCTACTGCATCACATATACCCATCTGTCCTTGCGCTATGAGGTCGTCAAGTTCTATACCTCCAGGCCTATTGGGTGGTGGCAAATGTCGTTTAGCATATACAAATATAATACGATGATATGCAGCCAGGATGTCTGTTACATCAGAGTTTTCATCCACGGTATCTAGTTGGGGTTCCGATTCAAAGTAGTTTTTAAATTTATACTGCTTATGGACATCTACTTCACTACTCTCTGTACCTTTAGAACTTCTTGCTTCTTTAAGATCTGTTTTTGCAGGTACATCTTTCTGCTTAGTTTTGGACTTAACAGTGTCCTTGACTACGGCTCTAGTAGCTTTAGGCTTAGCTTTAACTTTAGGCTTAGCTTTAGCAGCAGTTACGGTCGCCTTTGTTTTAGACTTGGACTTACGTTTAGCTTCTAACTTAGGTTTACTTTTTGTTTTCTTTTTTATAACTGATTTTTTTTTAGTAGATTTGCCGGAAGTTTTACTTGCGGAAGCCTTACTGGGCTTTTTTGGGGACTTTTTCTTTGTGGTCACTTAGGATGTAGCTCTCCTGTATTGTTTTTTTTATGCTCCATTTTTAAAAAATAAAGTGTGCTACCAACTATAATATAGCATATCTAATAGGTCAGTGCAAGAAGTATAAGTTACTAATTTAGCTCGGCATAGGAGCATTCCCAGAAATAATCATAAAGCACGTCTAGAAATAAGGCTCTAGTATTATTATGCAAGTTCAGATGATTGAAGTTATCTTGAAACCATTCCCATTTTTTCAATGATTCCGGATACTTACCAGTATAAGCCCTGCTAGCACCTAGCCAATCAGCTACCATTTCTTTTATCTAGCTTTCTGGCATTTCTAGGGGTAAGTTGGCAGTATAGGTGGGAATACACCTGTTATGTCCTGTTCTTGGTACCCAATATTCCCAATGATGTGGGTTTGTATTTTGATGATGTAACCACGCTCTCATAAAGCCCTGAGAGTCAGACATATCTCCGTAAAACTGTCTGCCGTAGTGAGACACCTCTTTTATAGAGAACTTAGACAGATCGTGAGCTATTAGCAGATAAATAGGTACCCCAATTCTTAGACCGGAACGTAATACAAAATACTTGTGTTTAATAGTAAGCCAGACGTACTTGACAGTGGGAATAACATTTTTTAGATCGATCATCTAAATTAAATCCTGAACCAAACTCTCCAGATTCACTGTCTTCCATTCCTTGCCTAAATGTTTCGGTACCCTCAGGTACGGGCTAATGTCTTTTAAAAGGAGTGTTAATTCTGACTTGGATTTGAAAAGTTTTCCCAGTGGACGGTGGTTAATCTCGAAGCTGTGTTTAATTAATCCTTGTTCTAGCATTATGTTTTGTATTTTTGAAAACAGTCTTAATTTTTGTTTTAAAGTTGTTTCCTTAAAGATCAAGGTTTCCTCATCGCCTTCTGAAACCTTTTCTAAATGATGTTGACGGAAGCAGAACGTGTGTTTACTGCTTACAGGTCTTTCTACACCTTCTTTATCTATCCAAGATTCTAAGTCAAAGACTAGTGCTGCTGTAAACGTCAAGCTCTTTGAACTGAATTCAACTGAATCCACAGTAGCAAGAGCATCCTTCTTTAGCATATGTTTACAGCCATACCACCCGTGGAAAGGATCTTCTAGTACAATATCTTCTTTAAGTCTTACTCTATCTCCAGATTTAAGAGACAGTGAATTGCCTGTAAATAAAGCTTCAACGTATCTTTCCAGGTTCGCTAGATAGTAGGATAAAGGACCACGTCGATGCGCCCCAAAACCGTGCTCATCTAGAAGCTTCTCTAACGCCCTTGTAGGTAGTTGTCTTAACTCTTGTAACACTTTTAATGCGTCTTTATAGTCCATTAGGTATCCTCTACTACAATTTCTTTACCCGGTAAGTCTTCCTCATCTTCGAGTGGAGGCAAGTCGATATTTAGTAGGTCTGCTATTGCGTGTCCCTCTGGACTAGCTAGAAATGTAGGTACGTACCACGAATCCGATCCTTCTAATGCTTTAGCTCCATAGGCATTAATTTCTTCAGCGGTTAATCTTCTTTTTAACAGTTGAAGTGTTACTTGATTAGCAGCACTCGTGAATCCCGATAGGAATCCCGAACTAACGGCTGCAGACAGAGCAGTTATCTTTAAGTTATTGTCTTCTAGTTCCTGTTCTTCCTTACTTTTCTCTGTCTTTGAAAGTTTTTCTTCACCTTTTTCAGTCATATTAGTTTCTCCTTACCGTAGTAATGTTTTAAAAGTCAATGTGTTCGTCTATTTCTATTTCTATTTCCGACTCTTTTTCAGTAATTGCAGGTGTGCCGAGTTCCCCGGCCTCCTCTAACCACTCAACTACTTCCTCGAAGTCGTAAGACTGTCCTGGCCTCCTTTCTAACTTCTTCATAAAAAGTTCTAGTACTGAAGTAGACACTCCAGCCAACTGTCGATGAAGTGTTGCCACATCGGATAAGTCCAATTTGTGAATAGCTAGAGCTATCTTAACCAGATTAACTGCATCTATAATATACCCTCTTTTTTGAATAAATTTTCTCACTCTAAATAAGGAAGAAAGAGGGTAGTCGTTATTAGTGTTATAAACCAACCTTCTCTGAGAAAGATGGTGCAGAAATTCAGGATGTAGAAAAAACCTGCCCTCTTTAAAAAGGAACGCTCCCATACAGCAGGTAAAGTCAAACTTATCAAAAATCCCTGAAGGACTTCCAAATGAGAAGGAAATTAGTTGAATAGTGCATTTATTCTTTGTTTTAAATGTTACCGCATTAGGGGTTGTACAAACAACCTCGCACTGGGCAAGACCTACCTGGCTTTTAAAAGAACTTACAGCTATCGAGTAGTCGTTAGCATTTCTGAAATAGATATCGTAGTCGTTTATTTTATTGTTAGAGAATATTGAAGCAATCGCACCTCCAGCTACGAAGGCATTTGTATCTTTTAATATCGTTAAGAACAACTCTGGAAGTTTTTTTAATAGAACTGACTGCTCTCTAGAGTAGGCCATTATTCTGAATCCTTTATTACAAACCCGCCTTTTGGAGAAAGAATGGCAACCGTCTTAGCTAAGTTTGCTTCTTCAACTGAAGCTATAACTTCTTTAAAATCTTTGTATGCTTTAGGAGCCTCATCTAAGGGGTACTCTCTGCAGTTCGTCATTATGTTAAGATCTTTTAGCAGGTTATCCGTTTCTTCTTGGTCTAGAAGTTTTTTTGCTTTCTTTCTACCTAACGCTCTACCAGCACCGTGATTAACGCTGTAGAGTGCATCTTTAGCTCCGTCCTGCGCAATCATTACTACACTTCCGTCTGCGGGATTACCCGGAAGGAGTATAGGATGTCCAGTTAAATAAAATGGGGTAGCTTTTAAGGTATGATGATTGGCTGGGAAAGCCCTAGTAGCGCCTTTTCTGTGTACCCAAGTTGGTTTGTTATTGATAATCTCTTTGCGAGCCATATTGTGGCTAATATAGTAAACTAGCTCAGCAGTGCAGCCTGGAATTACTTCCTGAAATGACTCTAAAATTAGAGAATTTATAAGCATATGGTTTACAGTAGCAAAATTTGCACCCAATGCCATATCTGCCAAATAATTTCTTCCCTCTATCGAGTCTATAGGTGCATATACCAGCTGCTTATCTCCGGAAGGGAACGGAATTTCCCAGTCATAGAACTTTTTTTCTAACAGTTTAAAGTGATGATCTGCTAAAGCGTGTCCAAAGCCACGGCTGCCACAGTGTGTCAATATAGAGACGCACTCGTCACGAAGGCCGAAAGTGCTATGAGATAGTGAAGACATTGCATCTTGTCCTACTAATGACGTAATGTTTGCCTCCAAGAAATGGTTTCCTCCACCTAAGGATCCAAGCTGGTGTAACTTAGTCTCCAGTTTAGCTTGCAGGCGTTTATCCATCTCGTCGTACCTGTCCTCTAAGTCTAATGGCTTTCCGTGACTAGCATCTTCACACCTCAAGGACCATTCCTGTGGTATTCCTAGTTCGGCTAGTACATCAGATGACGCCCCTTCTATGGTAGCTCTAAGTACTTGATAGTCCTCTATAGACCGGGCATTAGGTACGTGCCTGCTCCCTTTTCCCATTCCCGTGGGTATTCGAGAACATATGGCATCTATCAATGCTCTGCGCACTCTTTTATCTGCAATTTGGTCCTTAGGAATGTCTAACTGTAATAGACTCATAGAGCACTTAATGTCATAACCGACTGGTCCTGGATATACGTGAGTACTGGAGGACATTGCACATCCTACAGGAGCGCCATAGCCACAGTGAGCGTCTGCCCCTAGCACCAGTTCCTGGACCCCCGGAGCTTGCCGACTATTAATAGCTTGTTGTATACACAAATCATCGAAGCCATCCCTAATAGATTGATTACCTACTATTAGTATAGGCTTTCCGCTAGTTTCTGCGTCAAGGCGAGAAATAGAGTTATTATTTTTATCTACTATTAACTTATCTTTAGTCATTACCTACCACCCTATCTTTTTACTTATAGCTGTCGTCATCCCACCTAATTCTTTGAATCTAGCCTCAAAGACCTCGTAATACGGTAAAGTACAGTCAAAGTAAGGATGCCCACTTCCAGCGTACCTCCAGAGAGTAGCCATTTCCTCTTGTGACATCTTATTTATTTTATCAAATGTCTTCTGCACGTTAGGAGCAATATCTGTAGTCATTTGTCGTCCTCAATGTTTGTTAAAGTGTTGGCTAAGATGTTTTTTATGAACTCTCTTCTCCTCACGTATACCTCCACTTTCCATCGTTATAAGAGTAGAAGTTTACATCTGGATGATCAAGTGATAGTTCAAAAAATTTTTCCGTCTTAGTCCTAGTTCCAGTAATCCTATTGATAGTATCTTTTTCAATAACTGGACTAGATTTGATTATATTCATATCAGTATATAACAAAGACTTACCGCTTCTATTTAACATTATAAATAGGTTAGATTGAGAATCTTTTTTTCTATAAGGTACGTGGATACCTCTAGGAGCATACTGCCATTTCTTCTCTCTAATCCAGACCGTTTTACGTTCCACCTCTACGTTTAAGTTTAAGTTAGTAGGCAAATACCTGATATAAAAGTCTTGTGCTTTAAACCTTTCTGGTTGACTTTGTAAGGAGGTTTCCAACTTAAACAATCCCGTACTTTCAAGAAAGTTTACAGCTATTTCTTTAGTAGACTGATCAAACCGGTTGTATAGTTCCATTTCGAATGGTTTATGTTGAGACATCTGATTCCTTCGATGTGAGACTTAACTTTCGTTTTCTATATATAAAATCTACCTTCCCGTTTAGGAAGTCTTGATATAGTTCTTGAAACGAGGAGCCGCCGCCGTGGGGTTTAGAGACTACCCAGACTCTTGTATTCGATGCCCTAGGAAACCCCAAATCTTTGGTAAGGGTAAGGTTTTCTACAGCCCTACGGTCCGTTCGTCCACCTCCGTAGTTCCACAACTGTAATGTGACTTCTTCTGTGTTAAGGATGCTATTATCTATCTTAGATCTCCGTCTAACTATAACAACTTTTCCAGAGAGAAAAATGTTGGCCAACTGTTTTTTGGTTATAAATCTTGTTCTGTATCTCACATTAAGCCTTTAACACTATTATACCGAAGTTTGGAATGCTTTACAACACTAATTGGCATATTTTTCATTAAATTCTTCATACTATATTAAACTACAAAGGGGTAAATCGTTCTTACAGCTATATTCCACAGCCTCTTCTTTAGCTTTAAAGACTCATCTATACCGTTCACTGCCTTCATTTTTCTGGGCTTATTCGTACCTTTAATCTGAACTCTTAACGTTTGTGCTACCAGTAGAGTAGATTGAATGTGGTTAAACTGTTTCCACAGGTTTTGTGTTTTAGGTTTAATTACCGAGTTTAAATCAACCAAGTACTTGTCGGAGTCGAATCTAGTATCTACACAGTTTTGAGCAAATTGAATCAGTTGATCATTAGTAAGAGAAGTACGCATCATACCAGCTATGTGAGTGGGGATACTGTCTGTAGTAGATAACGCCTCGTGAATCATTTTAGGTAAATCTCTGGGAGAAGGAGTATCCCCGATATGTTTATACGTAAAGTTTGGACAAGTCAGATCGCCAACTACGGATATAAAATTATTAGTCGTGTTTCTAAGTGCAAAGGACAGTTTTAGTGAGCAACTACCGTCGTGAGAACCTTGATGTAAGACTGCCGGTGATAGATTGCCCTTGTAAAGGTTGAAGTCCGGATTTTCGTAAACAGCCAACCATCGTACGAAGTCTGCTCTAGTAGCTTTATGCGGCTTTACCTGAACGTATTCAGTGATGTACCAGTTTTTAATATTTAACGCCTCTATAACTGCCAGATGGTCTATGTTGGAGTAACGATCAGAGGTTAATACGGGGTCTCTAGCAGTGTTTAGTAAACTAACATTAGCTAGCAGTTGGTTCTGCTGTAATATATGTTGAATTCTCATATAAGTAGTATCGACAGCTTCAGCAAGAAACTTTAGGAAAGTTTGTTTTTTTAGATCAATATGTTTAAGTAGTTAACTACTCTAACTCAGCTTCAATAAACTTTTCAGCGGATTGCTCGTTTTCTAAAGCTTGCTTCTGCATCTTTAATTCATAAGCAGACCTAGCTTCCAATACGGTCTCCGCCATATTAGATATGAATAGCTTTAAAGACAGGGTAGCGTCATCGTTAGTAGGAATGATGTAGTCAAAAGGATCTGGATTTGAATCAGTATCTACTAAACCCACTATAGGAATTTGAAGCGTCTTGGCCTCTGCAATAGCTATTGAATCCAAAACACTGTGAGTAGTGAAAATCATACCAGGAGTCTTTTTCATCTCTCGTATACCGTTAAATTTTAATTGTAATTTAGTTAATTCTTTTTGAGAAAATAAAAGTTCTTTCTTAGATATGTTAACTTTGTTTTTAGTTACTGCATTTTCAATGAACTTTTCTAGCTCCACCATTCTTTTAACTGAGGCTCTCATTGTGTTGAAATTGGTTAGAGTGCCTCCAGGCCATTTCCCTGCCATATAAAATGCTCCAGCTCTAGTAGCTTCTTCAATTACTAGTGGTTGTGCCTTTTTTCTCCTACCAACGAATAGAATAGTTCCTCCGTTAGAAACGTGGTCATAAACTCTTTCTTTCGCTTTTCTCCAAAGTTGAAGAGTATACTCTAAGTCTATGATATAAGTATCGTCCCGACGACCGTAAATATATGGTGCCATTTTAGGATTCCACTGCTCGGGTTTGTGTCCGTAATGGGCTCCACTTTCTAGCAGAGTCTTTCTTGTGATGGGCTTAGTAATCTGTTCTACAACCTCTTCCGGCTGTTCTTTAGGTTGAGTCTCTGTTTCGTTGCTAGTCACTTTAAATCCTGTATTCATAGTTTGTTAATGATTAAATGGTTAAATATAACCTTATGATTCT
>Ga0164315_10004030_pt1 | contig 11395 bp, 11 predicted proteins | sample GuaBasSedimGuay6_FD_113737 | JGI IMG/M metagenome (GOLD analysis project Ga0164315, IMG submission 113737) | Subseafloor sediment microbial communities from Guaymas Basin, Gulf of California, Mexico - Guay6, Core 4569-2, 0-3 cm | ecosystem: Environmental > Aquatic > Marine > Hydrothermal vents...
CTGCTTGGAGGTGGTGGTCGTTAAAGGGGAGGCCAAGAAGATAAAGAAGATCGCTGACAGGCTTCTAAGCCTCAAGGGAGTTAAGCACGGTAAACTAGTGATGACGACTACGGGCAAAGAGTTGGTGTGACGAAAGTTTTATTAACCTTTTCTTACTAAAATCTTATCGGAGTCAATAGGTTTAAATTGAGCGAGAACCAAAATAATAATTGTCAGGAGGTGGCCAGGAATGGTCGGAATACAGGTGCAGGAAGTTATGACGGACAAGTACGCGAAGATAGATATAAGCGCGCCTCTTTCTGAGGCAATTGGAATTATTGAGAAGGAAGACCCAGATCTAATTCTCGTGTTCGATGACAACGTGTACAAAGGCGTCTTAACCCAGGATCTAATTATAAGATCCCACCTCAAGTGGGATCCAACTAAGGCAAAGGTTAGGGACGTGTATAAGCCGGCCCCCGTTGTTAAGCCTAACGATGATCTAAGCCACGCAGCTAAGCTAATGCTTGAGACCGATTTAAGATCCCTTCCGGTTGGTGAAAGCAAGGCTGAGATAATAGGTGTAATAAGCGATATAGCTCTGCTTGAGAGGGTTGTTGCTGAGGAGTTCGGTAAGAGAAAGGTGGAGGAGTTCATGACAAAGGATGTTATAACACTAGGGCCAGATGACACCGTTGCGAAGGCCTTAGCTACTATGAGAGATCATGCCATTTCAAGAATTCCAATAGTTGACGAAGAGGGGAAGCTTGAGGGCCTCGTGACGCTACACGATCTAATAATAAGATTCATCAAGCCAAGGTTTAGGGCCCAGACCGGGGAGCTGGTCGGCGAGAAGATACCTCCGTTCAGCATGAAGCTCAGGGAGGCGATGATAAAGGGAGTCATAACACTCCTTCCAGATGCAACGGTTAGAGAGGCCGTAGCGACGATGAAGGACAACAACATAGATGGTCTGGTCGTTGTAGATGAGAACAACAAGGTCGTTGGAGTGCTCACAGTTAAGGATCTCCTGCTACCAATATCAAGGATGGTCGAGAAGGAGGCTAAATTCTACCTACAGCTCGGTGGTGACGCTTCAGCCCTAAGCGAGTTCACGAGGGAGAGGATAATCAACGACATAAAGAGGTTCGTCGACGGCTACTCTGACCTTCTGGGCAACGAGGGGATAATCTACCTGTACATAAGGAGGTTCAACGAGAAGTTCAGGGGAGTCCACCTCTACCAGGCAAGGATGAGGGTGGTTACCGATAAGGGAGTGTTCGTGGCTAAGGGAGAAACCTGGGGTGCCATTCAAGCTGTACACGATGCCATAAGGGCAATTGAGAGGCAACTCCTTCAGAAGGCCGAGCTTGAGAGGGACATCCGCTACGCCAAGAGGTTCATTGAAAAGCTCGAGCTCTGGCGCTGAGCCTCCTTGAATAGCTTTCTTGACTTTTCTATCAATTTTGGATTGTTAAGCCTCTTTCCTTCCTCTAGAAGCTCAAAGGAGAAAAATTTTAGTAGTCTTATGAACTTTCCTGGATTTCTGGATCTTAAATCCCTGAATATGAGCTCAAGCATTGGGAAAGAGTCCTCTTCTGGGAGCAGGAGTAATAATCTATAAGCCAAGAGAACCTTATCTATGGGCCTAGCGACCTTTGTAACATCGTGATTCTTACCCAGGAAAAAGAGTAGCCTAGGTAGAGGCCCTCCGACCTTTATCCTCTCCAAGATTTCAACTGCCTTATCAACCTCTCCCTCGTCAAGGTACTCAAGGCCGATATGCTCCAGGAGCGATGATCTGAAGGGCTCGGGGAGATTTTCAGGGGTAACATTTTCCTGGGTTAGCTCGTCAAACTCTGGACTCTCCATCTCTCCAATTTCATCGCCAACCTCGACCACTTCATTGTGAAACTCTCCGCTCGCCTTAATGATCTCGGCATCTACAAGGAACTTCCCGTCCTCGTACTTGATTCCCCCTGGGAGAGGCTTAAGCAACTCTACATCATCCTCATCCAATCCCAAATCGCTTAGCTTTACTTCAAGGATGTTCTTACTCTTTAGGGCATCGGCTATAGCAGAGCTTATCCTCTTTAGGGCTTTCTTCTTCGTGTAAGAATCCGGAATGAGCTTGGCACTCTCAACGGCATCCTTAAACCTTTCCATCTTTGAAAGCTCGTAAGATAAGTAGAGGAGGGTTTCGCTCCTGAGTGAAGTAATAGGGATCGAACTCGCTATCTCCCTCGCCTTTTTAGGGTCTCTCTTAGCTAACTCCTGGGAGATCCACTTTAGGGCGTAAGAGCGCCAGTATTGGTCCTTTATTTTTTCAGACAATTGCAGCGCTTTGTCGATATTTCCACTTTCAAGTGCTTCTTTGACCTTCAGTAAATCTTCTATCATCATGATTTATTTGTCCTCCCAAGAATAAAATTTTTGGTGGTGAGGGTGAAGCCGAAGGTCTTCATCACTAGGGAAATTCCCGAGAATGGAATAAGGTTGCTAGAGAAGGAGTTTGAAGTTGAGATCTGGGAAGAGGAAAGGGAAATCCCCAGGGACGTACTCTTGAAGAGGGTTAAAGACGTTGACGCATTAGTCCCAATGCTGAGCGAGAGAATCGACAGGGAAGTGTTCGAGAATGCCCCAAGGCTCAGAATAGTTGCAAATTATGCCGTTGGCTACGACAACATCGACGTTGAAGAGGCCACGAAGAGGGGGATCTACGTAACTAATACACCTGACGTTCTCACCGACGCAACGGCCGACCTAGCGTTCGCTTTACTGTTGGCAACGGCAAGGCACCTAGTCAAGGGGGATAAGTTCGTTAGGACGGGGGAGTGGAAGAGAAAGGGTGTAGCTTGGCATCCGAAGTTGTTCCTGGGTTACGACGTTTACGGAAAAACGATAGGGATAGTGGGCTTTGGGAGGATAGGGCAGGCTGTAGCCAGGAGGGCTAAAGGCTTTGGGATGAGAATCCTCTACTACTCAAGGACGAGGAAGCCCGAGGTGGAGAAAGAGCTGAATGCGGAGTTTAAACCCTTGGAAGAACTCTTGAGGGAGAGCGACTTCGTTGTTCTTGCGGTTCCCCTAACGAAGGAAACGATGTACATGATAAACGAGGAGAGGCTTAAGCTGATGAAGCCCACAGCAATCCTGGTGAACGTAGCTAGGGGCAAGGTTGTCGATACTAGGGCGTTGATAAAGGCCCTGAAAGAAGGGTGGATAGCCGGGGCTGGCCTTGACGTCTACGAGAAGGAGCCATACTACAATGAGGAGCTCTTCAGCCTTGAGAACGTGGTTCTAACTCCACACATAGGGAGCGCAACCTTCGGGGCTAGGGAGGGGATGGCCGAGTTGGTTGCTAGGAATTTAATAGCATTCAAGAGGGGAGAAGTCCCTCCAACCTTGGTGAACAGGGAAGTTATAAAGATTAGGAGGCCTGGTTTTGAGTTATGAACTTTTTCTCTGAATACTCTCACTTGTGCTTCTATCTAAGAGAGATGCGCTACTAACTTCCACATGACCCTAAAATTATATAAACCTCGGAGATAAGGATGTTCAGCTATGAAGACAATAAACGTGAAAGTTCCTGATTGGGTTTCAGAACAAGAGGCCCAACTTTGGATAGCAGAGGGGCTTGGAAGAAAGATATCCCGGCGAATAGTTCTTGAAGCTCTTGCTAAGGGTATCCCGCTAGATGAAAAACCCTTTGAAGAAACAAGAGAAGAAGTTTGGAGTGAGATTAAGCGCAAATATATAGAGATGGGATTGATATGAATGTCGTGGTTGATAGTAACATCCTGTTCTCAATAATTGTGTCTGGTAGGAAATCAAAAGCGTTCAGGCTTCTTGAAGAACACGAAATTACGCTCTTTGCTCCGGAAGAGATAATTTTTGAGTTCAGACGGCACACTTGCAAACTCAAAAAGTTCGCAAAGGACTTTGAATATCGCACATTCTTGGCTTTTTCGCTTGTTCAAATACTTCCCTTAGAATTCTACTCAGATAAAATCAAGGAGGCCTATGAGGTAGCTTCTAAGTTTGATGAGAAAGACACGCCCTTCATAGCTCTGGCTATGAAACTTAACGTTCCCATATGGACAGGGGACAGAAAAATGCTCCTCGCATCACTATCGAGTAAGAAATTCGTCGCGTTGGACACGTTAGCTTTGGAATCTCTTTTGGCTGGAAAAAGCCTAGAGGAAGTATTGAAAGACATGGAATCCCGTCTTAGGTCATAGTTTAAAAATTGGTGAATAATAAAAATCAACAAGCGATGATGAGCTCCATCCCTGTCTGAAAAAATGATGAATGTAGCGCGCTCTGAGCTACTCCTTCATTATCTTCTCCACGTCGAAGCCTTCCTCGTACTTCTTGAGCTTCCTCTCGAAGAACTCCATGAATAGCTTGTACCTCTTCATCCTGTGCTTTGGACTCCCTGTGATGCTGTGGCCGTGTGGACCGCGCTTGAATATCGCAATGTACGCTTCCTTCCCTAAGTCCTTGAGCACGTGGTAGAACATAACTGACTGATCGAGCGGACAGCGGTAGTCCTCGAGGGAGTGGATCAGTAATATAGGGGCTTTAACGTTCTTTGCGTAGAACAGTGGGCTTAGCTTCCTGAAGTTCTCGTTCTCCAATGGATTCTCTCCTATTACTTCCTTATCGAACCATAGACCTATATCGGAGAAAGCGTAGCTGGTCAGCCAGTAGCTTATGCCGTTCTCGCTTATTCCCGCCTTGAACAGCTCGGATTGAGTCAAGGCCCAGTTAGTCATAAACCCTCCGTAGCTTATTCCAGTAATACCAACCCTCTCCCTATCAGCTTGAGGCTCAAGCTTGAAGAACTCCTCTATCCCGTTCATTATATCCTGGAAGTCCTCTAGACCAGTTCTGTTTAAAACCCTCAGCGCGAAGTCCTCGCTGTAACCGTAGCTCCCCCTCGGGTTGACGAAGACTACGTAGTAACCTTTACTCGCCATTAGCTGCATCTCGTACTTGAAGTAGTAACCGTACATTCCCTTTGGCCCACCGTGGACGAAGACTATTACTGGAGCCTTCTCTCCCTCCTTGATCTCCGGCTTTATGTACCATCCGTCTATCTCAAGGTCGAGCGACTTAAAGCGGAAGTGCTTTGGCTCGAACGTCTTAAGCTTCTTGAATATCAGCCCGTTGTAATCCGTTAGTTGCCTCTCCCCTCCGTTCCAGACGTAGAGCTCCCTTAGCCTTGTGGCAGTTTCCTTCAGGTAAACTATTACCTTATCAACGTCAAACCCCATTATCCAGTGCTTTCCTTTTGCTATCTCCTTAACCTCTCCATCCCAGACGTAAAGATTAACGCTACCCTCCTCGTAAAGGGTGAAGTATACCTTTCCGTCCTTAATCTTTGCCTGCCCTGCCTCCCTGTCGATTTCGTCCATTATTCCAGTAATTTTGCCGTCCTCGTATATGTAGAGCTTGTCGTGCTCGCTCATGTACTTCTTCTCCGGCTTTCCGTACAGGAGAATCCTCTTGCCGTCGGAGTCTATAGCTTGGAACGAGACCTTCTCAAGCACCTTTTCTTCCTCTCCATCTTTCCAGATGTAGATGTCCCAGAACTTGAAGTACTGTGGGATTCCCTCCCTGTGCGGAACACTAATCACTATCGAATCTCCATGCCATATTCCCGAAGAGAACCTTGGCTTCTCGAACTCCTCTATTACTTCCTCAGCCTCGGTATCTAAGATCCAGAATGTAGTCTTCTCCCCGTCGAAGAAGCCTAGCCTGTCGAACCACACCGGAACGTCATCGTCAAACACGAAGTCTTCATCGTCCCTCCTCTTGAACCCTACAACTAGAAGCCTCCTTGAGTCTTCGTTCCACTCTATAGATCTCACGTTCTTGGCCTCAAGAACCTTCTTTGCGGTAAGGGTTTCTATGTCAGCAACCCAAATCTCGCTCTTCTTTTTCTCCTCGTTGACTCTCATGAATGCTATCCTCTTTCCATCTGGAGAAATCCTGGGCATTGAGGCGTTCTCTATGTACTTCCTCTTTCCTGTTTCTAGGTCTTCAATTACTATCGTGTTCTCGTACTTGTTGCTCTCAAGGTTCGCCTTCGTTAGCACGTAGGCCACCAAGTTACCCCTAGTCCTGGGGTCGTCCAAATATGCAAACTTGGCGAAGGTCTTCTCGTTCCATTCGATACTGCTCATAACGGTATCACCAAAACTTAATTGCATCAGTTCCTATTAAGCTTTTCTTTGTACAACTCTATCCATATCGCCGACATTATTAGGAGTGCCCCTAGGTAGCCTTTTACCGAAAGCACCTCACCCAGGGTTACCAGGGAGAACAAATGTCCGAATACGGGTTCAGCAGAGTACAGTATCGCAGCCCTGTAGGCTTCAACCTTAGGCTGGTACTTGACCTGGGCAAAGAAAGCTAATGCCGTGGCGAATATTCCTGTGTAGAGGATAGCGAGGAGAACGCTTCCCTCTGGCATTGGCAGGCCTTCCGCAATTAGGGCATAGGTCGTTGAAAGCACCGCATTCCAGAAGACTTGCCAGAAGGCTATTCCTATTCCGTGCTTGCTGAAGTACTCCACGAGAACTATCTGGAAGGCGAAGCTTAATGCCGCTATTATTGTAAGTAGATCCCCATAGTTTAAGGACAGCCTCGCGTTGGAGATTAGGTAAAGGCCCAAAATTGCAAGGATCAACGCCACTGAATCTTCAACCTTTATAATCTTTCTTAGGATTAAATAAGCGACGAAAGGAGTAAAGACCACGTAGAGGGATGTTATAAAGGCCGAATTTGATGCTGTGGTGTACTTTAATCCGACGATCTGAAACCCATGCCCCAGGAACAGGGTAACTCCCAAAATTAGCCCAGGGATTATTTGATCTCTCCTCAACTCCTTTTTGAGGAAGAGAAGCATTAACAGGGAAGCTATCGTGAATCTAATGGCTATGAACGTTATTGGGGGAAAATCTTTAACCGCGACCTTCATTACGGGAAACGTTGAGCCCCAAATCACCGAGATTCCAAGGAGCACAAGTGAGGCCTTGGTTTTTTCCTTCATGTTATAACTTTGATAGTAGTTCTTTCTTAACTTCTTCGCTTTTTATCTTTGGGATGATCAGTTCCCTTAGTTCCCCAACCTCTCCCAACTCTATGAACCTTTCCCCTATAATTGCAAGAGCTTCATCTCTTACTTTTCCATTCCTTATACTCTCTGCAAATTCTATGGCCTTTTGAAATTTCTCTAACTTAACCAAGACTTCCACTGCCCTTTTAACTTCCTCATCACTGAGCTTTAATGGTTCTATCTCCTTAAGTGCCATTTCCAACAACTCTGTTCCCTCGGGCATATTATTTTCATTCGCCCAGAGTGCTATCTCCAACATGGCAAGGCCCCTCTTTTCTCTCTCGAATTTCTCATGCACCTTGTACACCGCCTGCCTGAACCTACCCTCGTACGTTAACTTCCTTATCTCAGGATCCTTCGTGAATGAGAGAACCTTTGATAACCTTATCTTCTTCTCAAGCATCCCTGCCCTGTGACCAACCTTTAGCTTGTCGAATATATCGTAGGCCCTTTCATAGAACTTGAGTGCTATATCTGAAGTTAACTCATCCCCAGTTTTCTCTATTATGTCGGCCAGGCTTAATATCAGGTCGGTTTTCTTCGATACATCAATGTCGAGGTCAATTATCATGTCGAAAGAGTCCTCAAAGGCGTCGAAAGCTGAATCATAAAAGCCTGCCCTTGCTAGTCTCGTTCCGAGGAACATTGCGGAGATCGCGGCGTCGTACTTGTCGAGCTTGTTGAGGAGCGAAATTGCCCTGTTAAAATACTCGGTGGCCTCTTCGTAGTACCCAATTTTAGCAAGGGCCAAGGCTATCTCGGAATATCCGATGACCTTATCTTCCGACCTCTTAACGTGCTTTTCCAAGATGTAAATTGCCTCATCAATAAAATCCGGATTCATGGTGACAACGGTGGCCTCCGATAGGACTATTACCTTGTCAATATCCTCAAGCTCCTCAAGGTGCTGGAGGGCCTCATCTATGAGCCCTCTCCTCACCAGCTCGATTATCTCTTCAATTTCCATAATTTTCAGTTAGTTGTTCTAAGTATTAAACACTTTGCCTGGGATTAACTTTAAGTCTAAAATGGAAATTTTAAATGATGCTCACAATAGCCCTCTACAACACTTACGATGTCCGAAGGCTACATGAAGCTCACATAAGGGCGATAGCAAGGGCAGCCCCAGTTGCCTACGCTTTCGACTTCCACTTAGCTTTAGTGGGGTTTCCCTTTGAAAACGATGATCCGAAAGTAGTCGCTGAGGAGGTAGCCTCAACCACGACGATTGGAGAGGGAGGTAGATACCTACTGGAACTCTCGAGGGCCAATAAGTTTCATCTATTGGATTTTCCTAGGAAGGGCTTTCCTCCCCAGTTCGGGGTTCCAATAGCCACCACATCAAAGCCATCGAGGGAGAAGTTTGTAACCACAGAAGAGGTAGCCAAGATGGCACTTGAGGGAAGGAGTTTGCTACTGATTATAGGGCTTGGTAGGCATGGGCTTCCGAAAGATGTTTTAAAGATATCAAAATATCACCTTGATGTGACGGACGGTATGGGGGTAAGCTTGGAAACCTGTACGGCAATAGGCATAATTCCAGCTAAATTAAGAACGTTGATGGAGGCGCTGAAATGGAAAAGGCGATTAAAGAGATAGTTTCGACTCTCTTGATAATCCTCTTAACCCTTGCCTTCTACCAGGGGCTTAAGCTTGTCCTCCACACTGACATGCCCTTAGTGGTCGTCGCTAGTGGGTCTATGGAGCCCGTTTTCTACAGGGGAGATGTCGTTGTCCTTAAGGGTGTTAAACCTGAAGATATTAAAGTCGGAGACGTCGTAGTTTATAGGAGCCCTTTAGCCAAATATCCCATAATCCATAGGGTTAGGGAGGTCAGGAAGGTTGTTATTGGAGGTAGAGAAAAGCTCTGCTTTGTAACTTGGGGTGATCACAATCCAGTTCCTGATATCTATCCTACATTCAACGGTGTTTTAGACTGTGTCCCTGGGGATGCCGTAGAGGCTAAGGCTCTCTTGGTGATTCCTAAGGTAGGTTGGATCTCCATAAAGTTCAGGGAGCTTCTCGGCCTTGGTGGATGAAGAGAGGGTAGGTAGCTGAGCTGTGATGACCTAATCGGCCCCTGACACCGAGCAAAGGTTTAAATTTTTTCCTGCTTTATCCCTCAGGGTGATACACTATGACGGAGTGGGAGGGTCTGTATAAAGGTGCAATTGAGAAGGCAATAAAATCAGTTCCAAAGGTTAAAGGGGTTCTCCTGGGCTATAACACGAACATAGATGCCATAAAATACCTAAATTCTAAAGACCTTGAGAAGAGGATAGAGAAGGCCGGAAAGGAGGAAGTATTGAAGTACTCTGAAGAGCTTCCAGAAAAAATTACCTCGATTCCACAGCTCCTTGGCTCAATTCTCTGGAGCATTAGAAGGGGGAAAGCAGCGGAACTCTTCGTTGAGAGCTGTCCGGTGAGATTCTACATGAAGAGATGGGGCTGGGACGAGCTCAGGATGGGAGGTCAGGTAGGGATAATGGCCAACCTCCTAGGTGGAGTTTACGGTGTTCCGGTTATAGCTCATGTCCCTCAGATCTCAAGGCTACAGGCAAGCCTCTTCCTTGACGGGCCAATATACGTTCCGAAGGTTGAGGATGGTAAGGTTAAGCTTGTCCATCCCAGGGAATTCCAGGGAGACGAGGAGAGTTGCATACACTTCATCTATGAGTTCCCCAGGGGATTCAAGGTATTTGAGTTCGAGGCTCCCAGGGAGAACAGGTTCATTGGGGCTGCTGATGACTACAACACGACGCTATTCATAAGGGATGAGTTCAAAGAGGGCTTTAGGGATATAGTGAAGAACGTTCAGCTGGCAATAATCAGCGGGTTGCAGGCCCTCACAAAGGAAACGTACGGGGAGCCCATGGAAACAATAAAGGCGCACCTTGAGATCCTCAATGAAAAGAACATCCCAGCACACTTAGAATTCGCGTTTACACCAGACGAGTTAGTCAGGAAGGAGATCATAAAGATCCTGGGCAAATTCCACAGCGTTGGCCTGAATGAGGTCGAGCTCTCTTCTATAATGGAGGTGATGGGAGAGAAGGAGTTGGCTGAGAAGTTACTAGCCCATGATCCAGTTGATCCAATAGCTGTAACCGAGGCCATGCTTAAGCTTGCCAAGGAGACGGGAGTTAAGAGGATCCACTTCCACACCTATGGTTACTACCTTGCATTAACTGAATACAAGGGAGAGCACGTTAGGGATGCACTGTTGTTCGCCGCATTAGCTGCCGCTGCAAAGGCAATGAAGGGTAACATAACGAGCTTGGGGGAGATAAAGGAGGCCTTAAGCGTCCCAGTGAATGAGAGGGCCGGGCAAGTTGAGGAGGTTCTCATTAAAGAATACGAGATGAAGGGTGGAATTGCAGAAGTTGAGGGTTACCAGCTGGCCTTTGTTCCCACTAAGATAGTCGCTAAGCCTAAGTCAACGGTTGGGATTGGGGATACAATCTCAAGCTCAGCCTTCGTTGGAGAGTTCTCCTTCACCCTTTGAACTGTTTTATTCGAAAACTTTTTAAATCGGTTTTAGGGGAGATGCTAATGGGTTGCCCCGGTGGTGTAGCCCGGTCAAACATGCGGGCCTTTCGAGCCCGCGCCCCGGGTTCAAATCCCGGCCGGGGCACCAGAATTCTCTTACACGCTTTTCTATAAGGAGCTTTACCATTACAGAAGGCTCATCACCAAAAAGAGCCCACCTCGAAATGCTGTTTATAAAACGAGACCCTATGACATCCAAACGCCTTAACTCTTCTACAGTTACCATACTCCCTAAGCCACTCCCTGTACTCCTCAAGATTCACTTCCTCCACCTCCTGATTAGGGGGCTGTTCTTTTTGTAGTTTCTTTTGTTGCGTTTGTGTATTTTTGTAATCATATTTAGGTTTTGAGTGTGTTTTTGTTTTGGGGCCGTTTCCGTTCGGCCCGGAAGGCTGATCCGGTGGCTCCAATGTGAGCGGGAGTGCAAAGCCAACCGCACCAGTTGCACTTCAACCGGTAGCGGAAACGGTCCTGTATCTGAGTCCCAAACTCCAATTAATGCTAATACTGTAAAGCCTCTTCTGCTTTTGTGCTCCATGCTCCTATCTATTATGACAAAAAGCGCTTCATTCCACCACCAGCCACATTGGCCTCTTCTCTTCTGGAATTTGGTTTAGTATCTCCTGGAGTTCCTCTGGAGTTAGGATGTAAACTTCCTCCCCAACATTAGCCTTTGAGGGGACGTAGATTATCTTCTGCTCGACGTTGTAAACCTTACCTTTCTTCCTTTGCCTCTTGATGTGC
>Ga0164315_10004031_pt1 | contig 11394 bp, 10 predicted proteins | sample GuaBasSedimGuay6_FD_113737 | JGI IMG/M metagenome (GOLD analysis project Ga0164315, IMG submission 113737) | Subseafloor sediment microbial communities from Guaymas Basin, Gulf of California, Mexico - Guay6, Core 4569-2, 0-3 cm | ecosystem: Environmental > Aquatic > Marine > Hydrothermal vents...
CCGTTGCACATCACTCCACAGCAGGCGCAGGGCCCGGAATTTGGCAATCTCCATGAAGAAGTCACCACCGGCGCACATGCGGAACTGCACGCGCTTGACGGCCTCGGCCAGGGCGATGCCCCTCTTCTCCATGGCGCGCAGGGCGCTGACGGCAGTAGACAGGGTCAACCCCAGGGAGAGGGCACTGTCGGCCCCACCGTCGTGCCAGGCGTATTCGTCGACGGGCAGGGTACGCAGCAGGGGCGCATGGTGCACCGACCAGCGGGTCAGCACGGCCAGTTCGTCGTAGAGACGCTTGGCGGACAGGGAAAGCTCACCCAGCTTGGCCATTCCCAGGACGGGATCGCAGCCGATACAGCCCTGCAGCCTGGCCGGATCACCCCCGCGCCGGCGCACGAGGGCCGACACCAGGGTCGCCACCGGCAGTACCGAGGTTCCCGCCTGGATGAAGACGGGGATATGGTCGAGATCGACACCGTCCAGGGCCACCGCCAGATCGGACAACGAGGCGATGGAGGTACCTGTACAACCCACCTGGCCGGTACTCGCCTGGTCGGGGTCCAACCCGAGACACCCCGCCAGATCCAGTACCAGGTTCACGGCCGTCTGCCCCCGCTTCAGATCGTGGCGCAGGGCGTTGTTGAATTCCTCGGCGGTGGACAGGCGTAGTTCCTGGGCAACCAGCCAGGGCTGTCCCAGGTAACCGCCAGCGGTGGCGCCGCGCAGGTAGGGAGCGGCCCCCGGCTGGTGATCAGGCCAGGGCAGGTCCAGGGTATCGGCTGCCGTGGCCATGGACCCCACGCTGAGACCTTCAATGGTCCTGGTAAACATGGCCCGGTCAAAAGGGGCCCCCTTGAGCAGGCGCTCCACTTCGGCCCGCCAGGCCTCGGGAGCAGGTGCCGCAAAGGAAGCCAGCAGAGGGTCGGTGTCAGGTGTTTCGGACTTTCCCTGGTCGTTCATTGCTGCGAGCCCCATGGCTGGCCGGTGGAACCGACGGATTACGGCCACCCCTCCCGGTGCACAGACCTGCGCGAACCGGACTTCCCCGGGATGGTCATGTCTTTCGGGAAAGTCAGTTGGTCCCCGGCAAATGTCAACTGCGGAACAGGTGTCCTTCCGGCGGTGATATTGCCGATCATCGCGATTGGTGCGTGATTGTAGTGCTTGCAGATCCACATTCAACGAGGAGCACCCATGAGTGCGAAGTTTCGGGAATACGCCGGCTGGAGTCCCGCCCTGGTTTTGACCCTCATCCTGGTCCTGGCGGGATGCGGCGGCAACAGCAGCGACAACAACATCGGTGACCGTCTGTCCGTGGTGGCAACCACCGGCCAGATCGGCGACATGGTGACGCGAATCGGAGGCGACCGTGTCGTGGTGACCACCCTCATGGGACCCGGTGTCGACCCCCATCTCTACAAGGCCAGCGCCGGCGATGTGGAGCGCCTGCGCCGAGCCGACCTGATTGCCTTCAACGGTCTGCATCTCGAGGCGAAGATGTCCGAGGTGCTGCAGCGGTTGAACGCGCGCCAACCAACCCTGGCCGTGGGCGAGTCGGTGCCTGCGGACAAGCTGCTCTCGCCGGCGGAATTCGCCGGTGCCCACGACCCCCACATCTGGTTCGATGTCCTGCTCTGGAGCGGGGGCATCACCGCGGTCACCGACATCCTGTGTGAACTGGACCCGGCACACGCCGCCGGCTTTCGCGAGCGGGCCGGGATCTACCGTGACGAACTGGTGAACCTCGATGCCTGGACACGCTCCGCCTTCGCCGGCATTCCGGCCGGGCGCCGGGTGCTGATCACCGCCCACGACGCCTTCAACTACCTGGGCCGGGCATACGGCCTGGAGGTGCGTGGTCTGCAGGGCATCAGCACCGCCACCGAGGCGGGTACGGCCGATGTACAGGAACTGGTGGCCTATATTGTCGAGCGGCGGATACCGGCCCTCTTCGTGGAATCATCCGTGTCACCCCGGGCCATCAAGGCGGTGCAGGCCGCGGTGCGGGACCGGGGCTTCGAAGTGACCGTGGGCGGCGAACTCTTCTCCGATTCCCTGGGTAATGCGGGATCGCCCGAGGGCACCTACGTCGGCATGGTCCGCCACAACGTGAACACCATCGTCGGCAGCCTCGGGAGTACGGACCATGAACACTGACAGCCGGCACCCGGCGGTGGAAGTCACCGACCTGACGGTGGCCTACCGCGAAAACCCCGTACTGTGGGACGTGGACCTGACGGTGCCGGCAGGACGGCTCATGGCCATTCTCGGTCCCAACGGGGCAGGCAAGACCACACTCATCAAGGCCATCCTGGGCCTGGTGCGACCGACGGCCGGCCGCGTCCTGATCCACGGCGACAGTTACCGCCGACAACGACACCTGGTGGGCTATGTCCCCCAGCGCGGCAGCGTGGACTGGGACTTTCCCACCACGGTCCTGGATGTGGTGGTGATGGGCCGTTACGGACGTCTGGGCTGGCTGCGGCGCCCGGGTCGGGCCGAAAACGACGCCGCCCTGGAGGCCCTCGAAATGGTGGGCATGACCGACTATCGCGACCGCCAGATCAGTCAACTCTCTGGGGGTCAGCAACAGCGTGTATTCCTGGCGCGGGCCTTGATCCAGGAGGCCAGTGTCTACCTCATGGACGAACCCTTCCAGGGTGTGGACGCCAGGACCGAGCGGGCCATCGTCGACCTGTTGCGCGAGTTGCGTTCAAGGGGCCGGACCGTGATCGTCGTACACCACGACCTGCAGACGGTGGCCGAGTACTTCGACATGGTCACCCTGCTGAACGTGCGGCGCATCGCCAGCGGCACCGTGGACGAGGCCTTCACCGATGAGAACCTGCGTCTGGCCTACGGCGGACGGGTGGAATTCCTGCACCGCAAGACTCCGGCGGACCCCTACACCGGGGGCGACGACCCCGCGATCCCCTCCTTCGGACGGATTCGGCCGTGAACCTGCTGCACGACCTGGTGTTCGACTATACCCTGCGGACAGTGGGACTGGGTTCGGCGGCCCTGGGCCTGGTCAGCGGCGCCCTGGGAACTTTCGCAGTACTCAGGCGCCAAAGCCTGCTGGGCGACGCGGTCAGTCATGCGGCGCTGCCCGGTATCGTGCTGGCCTTCCTGCTCACCGGCAGCAAGGCCCCCCTGGTGCTGGTCCTCGGCGCAGCGCTGGCTGGCTGGTGCGCCGCCCTGCTGGTGATGCTGGTGGTACGCACTACACGCATCAAGATGGACACGGCCCTGGGCCTGCTGCTGTCGACGTTCTTCGGCCTGGGTCTGGTGCTGCTGTCGGTGGTCCAGAGATCGGCCGGTGCGGGTCAGGCGGGCCTGGACCGTTTCCTCTTCGGCCAGGCCGCCGCCCTGGTGGGTGAGGACCTGGTCACCATGGCAATCCTCGGCACCATGGTGCTGACGGCACTGCTGGTATTCTGGAAGGAATTCAAGCTACTCAGTTTCGACCCGGATCTGGCGGCGGTGCTCGGACTGCCGGTGCGCGGTCTGGACATCCTGCTGACTTCCCTGTTGGTGGTGGCCATTGTCATCGGGTTGCAGACGGTGGGCGTGGTACTGATGAGTGCCATGATCGTGGCCCCCGCCGCCGCCGCCCGCCAGTGGACCGACCGGCTGGACCGCATGGTGCCCCTGGCCGGCCTGTTCGGCGCCCTGGCCGGACTGTCCGGAGCTGTGATCAGCAGTATGGTGCCCCATTTACCCACTGGCCCCACCATCGTGTTGGTGATCACGACCATCACTGTCTTCTCGCTGCTGGCCGCCCCCCGCCGGGGCCTGTTGGCGGAACAGTTGCGACTGCGCAGGCAGCGGCGTCACCTGGCCTCCGACACGGTGCTGGCCGACCTGTATCGTCTGGCCGCCCAGCACTCCGAACCGGCCGCCGCCCCCCACGCGGTCAATGTCCTGCGGACCATGGCCGCCGGCACGGGAGTTCGTCGCGCCCTGAACCAACTGGCGCAGCAGAACCTGGTGCGGTCCGAAGCCGACGGCCAGTGGGTACTGACCGAGGCCGGCGTGGTTCGCGGTCGCCAACTGGTGCAGCCAAAGGACGGGTCATGAGCGTTCCCCAGCTGGAAATCCTGGCCATCGCCATGGTTACGGCGGTGGGCTGCGCCACGGTGGGCACGTTCCTCATGCTGCGTCGCCTGGCCATGCTCAGCGACGCCATCAGCCATGCCATCCTGCCGGGCATCGCCGTCGCCTTCCTCCTGACCGGTGACCTGGGTTCGCCCTGGATGCTGGTGGCCGCCGCACTCACGGGCCTGTTGACCGTGGCCCTGGTGGAGTTGCTCCACGGCACGCGGCGGGTAAAGGAGGACGCAGCCATCGGCCTGGTCTTCCCGGCCCTCTTCAGCCTCGGCATCGTCCTGATCACGCGCCACGCCGGCGATGTCCACCTCGACACGGACGCGGTGCTGCTGGGCGAGTTGGCCTTCGCCCCCTTCGACCGGCTGGTGATCGGCGGGCAGGACTGGGGGCCGCGCCACCTGTGGTTGATGAGCGGTGTGACCACCCTGAATCTCATCGTGGTGGTGGTCTTCTTCAAGGAACTGAAGCTGGCGACCTTCGACCCGGGGCTGGCAGCGTCCCTGGGCCTGGCTCCGGGCCTGATCCACTACGGGCTGATGGCCCTGGTTTCGGTTACCGCCGTGGGTGCCTTCGACTCGGTGGGCCTGGTCCTGGTGGTGGCCCTGATGGTGGGTCCGCCCGCCACTGCCTACCTGTTGACCGACCACCTGAATCGGCTGCTTATCCTGGCCGCCCTGATCGGCGCCCTGGACGCGGCGCTGGGATTCGCCCTGGCTACCTGGTGGGATGCTTCCATCGCCGGCTGCATCGCGGTGGCGGTGGGACTGGTGTTCCTGGTCGGATTCCTGGCGGCGCCGGAGCGTGGCCTGGTGGCCGTGATGCTTCGCCGCCGGCGCCAGCGCTGGGAATTCGCCCGCACCGTGCTGGCGATCCATCTGGCCCAGCATGAAGGCCGTCCCGAGGAAGCCGAGGAATCACGCATCGACCATCTCCACGGGCGCGAGGTGGGTTGGACCCCCGAATTCACCCTGAAACTCGTGACACTGGCCGAGGAGTCGGGGCTGGTGGTCCGCGACGGACAGCGTCTGCGGCTGACGGATTCGGGACGCGACCTGGCCGCGCGGACCTTGACCTGCTAGCCCACCACGGACCTTCCGCCAGGACGCGTCCTTGGCAGCGATCTGCCCAGCGGTTAGTATCGAATACATGGCTGGCCGGAACAGCATACTCACTGCTCATCGCCGCCCCTGGTTGTTCTGCGGGGGCGCTGCCTTCGTCCTGATGATAGCGGTCCTGGTGCCGGTCCACTGGTTGCAGGACCACGCCGAAGAACCCGATGCGGGCACCGATTGTGACATCTGCCTGCACCTGGACGGCAACCCCGTCGATTACGCCGTTTCCTACATCCCTGCCCAACCGGTCGTCACGGGCCGTCTCGAACCCGCCCCGAATGTCTCCCGCGCAACGGCCCTGACCCTGGTCCCCCGCGGCCGTGCACCTCCCGTCGTGAATCCGGTTACCTGAACGCTACCGTTCTCTGCTCCCGGAATCACGATCGAGAGGAATTACGACATGAAAAACCTGTGCATCGGATGCGGTGTGGCGCTGTTGTTGGCGCTGGCTGTTCCCGTCCTGGCCCAATCGAGCACCGCCACCGGCGTGAACCGTGAATTCAATCCGGCCATCAGCGTCAACGCCCTGTTGCTCGGCAGGGTGGCAGACCAAAGCACCGAGCGGGCCGTCAACGGCGCCGACCTGCAGGAAGCGGAGGTGCAGTTCACCTCCATCGTCGATCCCTACTGGAAGGCCAACCTGATCTTCGCCATCCATCCCAAACACGCCCATGACCACGACGGCGACCCGGATGATGCCCACGAGGCGGGCGGCTACTCGGGCCACGTCGAAGTGGTGTATGTCGATGGCCAGGAACTGCCAGCCGGCTTGGGTATGCGTCTGGGCAAGGACTTCCTGCCTTTCGGCAAGCACGTCCCCCTGCACACCCACCAGTTTCCCTTCGTGGATGCGCCGCTGGCGGTGCGCACCTTCCTGGGCAGCCACGGCCTGACCGAGACCGGCGTCCGTCTGGCCCACGGCCTGCCCCTGCCCTGGTACTGCGACCTGGAAGGTTACGCGGTGGACGGCAAGGCCGGCATCTTCGCGGCCGAATCGCGCGACGCGGTCTTCGGGGCCCGGCTGATCAATCTCTTCGACCTTACGGACGACGCCACACTGGAAGTATCCGGGTCCTGGTTGCGAGGCCCCATGGCCCACGACTACCTGATGCTGCACCCGGAGGATCCACTCACGGGAGATCTGCAGGTCTGGGGTGCCGACATGACCTGGAAGTGGGTTTCGTCCACCTCCACCCACGGCCCGGCCATGACCCTGACCGGCGAGGTGATCCTGCCGCAGCCGGATCAGGGCGCCGAGAACCCCAGCGGGTGGTACGCCATTGCCCAGTACCGTTTTCAGCGCAACTGGTGGTTGGGTCTGGGCACCGGCGCCATGGATCGCGACCTGCCCCACGATCCCGACCATGCGGACGAGGAGCACCACGCCGGATTGTGGCATTGGCAAAAGGCCAGCGAGTACAAGGCGAACCTGACCTGGGTGCCCAGCGAATTTTCGGCTCTGCGCCTGGAAGTGGCCCACTTCAAGGACGGGGTGGGCGATGCGGACGACACCCTGGTCTCGTTGCAGTTCAACTTCACCATCGGGTCGCATCCGGCCCATCTCTACTAGGGGGCGCGTGATGAAAACCATACTGACCGCATTGGCGTTGATCCTGGTGCTCGGCGGACCGGCCCTGGCTGACGACCGCCTGGAGGTGGTCTGCACCGTGACTGACCTGGGCTGGCTGGCGACCGAAGTAGGCGGCGACATGGTCGAAGTGACCGTCCTGTGTCCCGGCCCCCGCGATCCCCATTTCCTGCCTGCCAAACCGTCGTTGGCCCGCAAACTGGGCCGGGCCGACCTGCTGTGCTACACCGGGCTGGAACTGGAAGTGGGCTGGCTGCCCGTCCTGATGGACAAGGCCCGCAACCCGCGGGTCCGTCCGGGCAAGCCCGGTGACCTGGACTGTTCCAGGGCCCTCGAGACTATCCTGGAAGTCCCGACCGGTACCGTCAGCCGCGCCCAGGGTGATGTCCACCCCCAGGGTAATCCCCACTACCTGCTGGATCCGCGCAATGGCGTGCGGGTGGCACGGTTGATGGCTGAACGCATGGCGGCCCTGCGACCGGCACAGGCGGCCGCTTTCAGGCGGCGGGCCGACGATCTCGCCGCCGCGCTGGCAACCCGCATCGCCGCCTGGCATGAGCAAGCGTCCTCCGTGGCCGCCCATCCCCTGGTAATCCATACCAAGCAGTGGGAGTACCTGGCGGACTGGCTGGGCCTCGACCTGATGGGAGCGGTGGAAAACCGGCCGGGCATCTCGCCCTCCCCCCGGCACGTGGATCAACTGGTGGACCAGGCCAGAAGCAGGGGCGTGCACCTGCTGATCGCCGCACCCTGGAATCATCTGGACGTGGCCCGCAAGGCCGCCGATCGCATGGACGCCACCCTGATCATCCTGCCGGCAGCGGTGCAGTCCCTGCCCACCGCCACGGACTATATCACCATGTTCGACGTGATCGTGGCCGAACTGACCCGGCCGACAGGAGATTGAGATGGGTGGATTCGCCATGATGATGGCCGCCCCGGTGGCAATAGCACTGGTACTGGTGGTGATGCACGGCTATCTGGGTGGTCACGTGGTACGGCGGGGCGTCATCTTCGTGGACATCGCCCTGGCCCAGGTTGCCGCCTTCGGCGTGGCGGTGGCCCTGTTGTGCGGGGCCGAGGTGGGTAGCCAGACCGCGTGGTTCTCGGGTCTGGGTGCCACCTTCCTGGGGGCGTTGCTCATCTCGGCGACCCGCACCCGCGACGAGAATATCCCCCAGGAGGCCTACATCGGCATCGTCTACGCCGTATTCTCCGCGGCCATGATACTGGTGCTGACCCAGATCCCCCACGGTGGTGACGAGATCCGCCATCTGCTGGTGGGATCGATCCTGTGGGTGTCCTGGACCGACGTCCTCAAGACCGCGGTCCTGTACACGGTACTGGGCGTGATCCTCTGGCGGTTCCACGGCGGGTTGACGCTGATCAGTGATGACCCGGATGCGGCCCGCAAACAGGGGATGCACCTGGCCCGCTGGGACTTCCTGTTCTATGCCATGCTGGGCACGGTGGTGACCAGCAGCGTGCAGATCGCCGGTGTCCTGCTGGTCTTCACCCTGCTGGTGGTACCCACGGTGATGGTCTGTCGCCGCAATTGTGACGGCGGCCTGCGTCACCTGGGCCAGGTCCTGGCCATCGGTATGGTCGCCGTGATGCTGGGGGCAGCAGCCAGTTGGTGGCTGGATCTGCCCACGGGCGCGGCCATCGTCTGTGTATTCGGACTGATGCTGGGGCTGCAGGCAAGTGTCGAGAGCATGGTACGGCGCCGATGACGTGACGGAAAACTCTTGGTGATGGAACCGGCAGCAGGCAAAATACGTCCCTGAACCGGTAAGTTGCAGCGGACCATGTCCAGCCACGGGAGTAGACCATGAAGCGCATCCTGTACCTGACCCTCGTTTCCTGCGCCCTGTCGGGCCTCGTGTCCGCCTGCACCTCCGGTGACACGAGTGACGTCACCGACACCCGTACCGGTCCCTCGCGGTCATACACCATGGACGAATTCATGAAGACCATCTCCGTGGGGGGCAATTCTTTCAGCCACGACGAGACCCGGCTGCTGGTTTCAAGCAACGAGACGGGCGTGTACCAGGTATACGAGCTGGACCTGGCCACGAACCGCCGCCGGGCTATCACCACCGGCGAGGAAACCACCTGGGCCGTGGCCTACATGCCCCAGGACGACCGCATCCTGTTTCGCCGCGACAAGGACGGCAGTGAGAACAACCATCTCTTCCTGCGTACTCCCGACGGTATGGTGCGCGATCTGACCACGGGCGGGAATACGCGGGAGGAATTCGCGGGCTTCAACACCGACCTGAAGACCTTCTTCACCCAGAACAACCAGCGCGACCCACGCTTCCTCGACCTCTTCCAGTGGGACGTGGCAACCCTGGCCAGGACCATGGTCTACGAGAACACCGAGGGGCTGGATCCCTTCGAGATCTCGCCGGACGGACGCTGGCTGGTGTTGTCACGGAGCAACACGAGCAACGATACGGACCTCTTCGTCGTGGACCTTGACGGGGGTGGAAGCGTCCCGCTGCTCATCAGCGAACACGAGGGCCAGGCCGGCTATGTCCCCCAGGCGGTGAGCCCGGACGGCCGGTTCCTGTACTACTCCACCAATGACGGGGGCGAGTTCCTGGCGCTGAAGCGATACGAATTCGCCACCGGTGAACATGGGGATATCCATGCCAGCGACTGGGATGTGGTCTTCTGTTATTTCAGCCTGTCCGGCCGCTACCGGGTGATCGGAACCAACGAGGACGGCTACACCCGGGTGAACATCACGCGGGACGAAGAACCCTTCACCATTCACGGTCTGCCTGAAGGCACCGTCAGCGGTATCGCTTTTTCCCACAGCGAGAAGTTCATGAAGCTGTACGTGTCGAGCGACACCATGCCGCGCAACATTTTCCTCTACGACCTGGAAACGGGCGAAGCACGGCAACTGACCGACACCCTCAACCCGCAGATCGCCCGCGCCGACCTGGTCGCGGGTGAAGTCGCGCGCTTCGAGGCCCGGGACGGTCTGACCATCCCCGGCCCCCTGTTCAAGCCCATCGGGGCGGGACCGGACAACAGGGTACCGGTAATGCTGTGGGTCCACGGCGGCCCCGGTGGCCAGAGCGGCGCCGGCTACCGTGCCGAGATGCAGTATCTGGTCAATAACGGCTACGGCCTGTTCGCGGTGAACAACCGGGGCAGCTCGGGCTACGGCAAGAGCTTCATGGCGGCGGACGATCGCCGACACGGCCGCGAACCCCTGTGGGACTGTGTGGACGCCAAAGAGTACCTCAAGACCCTGGACTGGGTGGACCCCGACCGCATCGGCATCATGGGCGGCAGCTACGGCGGATATATGGTCCTGGCCGCCCTGGCTTTCGAACCCGAGGAATTCGCCTGCGGTGTGGATATCTTCGGCGTGGCCAACTGGCTGCTGACCCTGCAGAGCATCCCCCCCTACTGGGAGAGCTACCGCCAGGCGTTGTACTCGGAGATTGGGCACCCAGTGGAGGACGAGGCCTTCCTGCGCGCCACTTCGCCGGTTTTCCACGGTGACCGGATCACCCGTCCGTTGCTGATTCTCCAGGGCGCAAACGACCCCCGGGTCCTGCGGCGCGAGAGCGACGACATGGTCGAGGCCATCCGCGCCGGCGGCGGCACGGTGGACTACATCGTTTTCGAGGATGAAGGCCACGGATTCCGCAAATCCGCCAACCGCGTGCGGGGGTTCAACGCGGTGCGTGATTTCCTGGACGAGCATCTCGGGGAGACAGCCGGCGACTGACCAAAAAAAACTAAAACGACGGTACAGTTTCCCTCTGCAGTGCCGAACATGGAGGCTCAGGTGCCACGGATGTCCCATGGCAGCCATTTAGGGAGGCCTCCCATCATGAAACTGTTCGGCAAGATTCTCATCGTTGCACTGGCCACCCTCGTGGCCGGCACCGCTTTTGGTCAGTGTCCCCAGTCTGCTATCAGCACGGGACTCGGCAGCCCCAACAATGTCATTCTCGTGAATGACGGCACGTCGTCGGTCCTGTATGCCCAGGCCTTCACTGTGGAATGCTCTTCCCAGTTCCTCAACGTGGAGTTCGCGCTGGGCCTCCAAGACCCGATAGAGCTCAACGGCGTGCCCAGCCTGGCTACGGGCGACTACCTGCGCGCCTATCTGATGGACGACAGCCGTAATGTCATCGGTTGGACCGATCATCAGCTGAGCTTCCAAAACGGCAGCGAGTACATCAACTTCGACCTGTCCGGACGCACGTTTGAAGTAGGACCGGGCGACTACCACGTCGCCGTCGAGGCCCTCAGCGAAGGTTGGGGCCGCATATATACGGCCAACGGCCTGGGCGTGGTCGGTTCCATGTGGACCGACACCGGCAGCGGTTGGACCGAGGATGCCACCGACGACCTGATGATCCGCATCTACTGGGATCAGAACGGTGTACCCAACGACAACCTGGCCTGGGGTGCCATGAAGGCCTCCTACCGGTAGTCCGGAAGTACGCCTTTCAGAACCTGATGATCGAGTCAGGACCCGATGATCGACCACGCCGTCGCCATGTAGAAATACGTGGCGGCGGCGTGATTTATGAGGGCCGGCCAGACCGA
>Ga0164315_10004033_pt1 | contig 11393 bp, 9 predicted proteins | sample GuaBasSedimGuay6_FD_113737 | JGI IMG/M metagenome (GOLD analysis project Ga0164315, IMG submission 113737) | Subseafloor sediment microbial communities from Guaymas Basin, Gulf of California, Mexico - Guay6, Core 4569-2, 0-3 cm | ecosystem: Environmental > Aquatic > Marine > Hydrothermal vents >...
AGAGCCTGGGCGATCGCCTCGTAGAGCCCAGCCTGCCGAATCTCATCCAATACGATGTGATCGGCCTCTTGAAGAATGTCTACCTGTTCCGGCGTGACTTCACCCAGAATTCGAACGGCGAGGCCCGGACCAGGAAACGGATGTCGCCAGACAAAATCGTGTGGCAGCCCCAATGCCTCGCCCACTCGGCGGACCTCGTCCTTGAACAATTCTCTCAAGGGTTCCACCAGTTTCAAGCCCAGGCGCTCCGGTAAGCCCCCCACGTTGTGGTGGGTCTTGATCACCGCGGCGGTCCCCCGCACCCCAGAACTCTCGATGACGTCCGGGTAAAGTGTGCCCTGTGCAAGGTATGAAGCGTCGGAAAAACGTCTGGCTTCTTCTTGAAAGACCTCGATGAACTGATGCCCGATGATCTTTCGTTTTCGTTCAGGGTCCGAAACGCCCTTCAAAGCTGAGAAAAATCTCTCGGAAGCATCGACAACATCCAGGTGCATCCCAAAACGATCGAAGCTGGTCTCAACCGCGTGCCGTTCCCCCTTCCGGAGGAGTCCTGTGTCGACGAAAATTGGAACCAGACGATCTCCGATCGCCTCGCGCAGCAGCACCGCCGTCACCGAGGAATCCACCCCGCCAGACACGCCACAAATCACTCGGCCTTCGGGCACGCTGTTGCGCAGCCCTTCAACCAACTCCGTCCGAATAGCCTCCGGATTCCAGTCTCGGGCGGCGCCGGTCATATCCAGGAAATGCTCGAGCATGATCTCTCCGTTGGGAGTGTGCTTGACCTCTGGATGAAACTGAAGTCCGACGAAACGGCGTTCCGGATCAAACATGGCCGCTACCGGCGTCCCGTGAGTACGCGCAAGCACCTCAAATCCGGCTGGGGCTCTGCCGAGTTGGTCTCCATGGCTCATCCAGACGCTCTGCCTACTCGGCGTGCCCTCCAGAACGCTCCGGTCGGCGACGACTTCCAATTCTGCGAGCCCATACTCGCGGTTGTCGGAAGGCAGAACCTCCCCACCCAGGTACCGGGCCATCAACTGCATGCCGTAACAAATGCCCAAGACGGGCACCTCAAGATCAAATACCGCAGAATCAACCTGAAGGGCGCCTTCTTCAAAGACCGACGAAGGGCCACCTGAGAGCACCACCCCAATGGCCCCGGACCGCCGGATTTCTTCGGCCCGAACATCACCCCGATCGATGACGGTCTTGACGCCCAGTTCTCGCAACCGGCGCGCGATTAACTGGGTGTATTGTGATCCAAAATCCAGGATGTAGATGAGCTGATGGTCCATGACCCCCCCGATTGCCTGTTGTCGGCGCGGACAGAGGATACCATCTGGCTCCGCTTCTCACCCGCCAAAGCCTGCGACAAATTGACGGGGCAATTTGTACACGCTAGGATGACCTTGTGAAAATACCCACATGCGGAATACCGAGCCAGGCCGGTAACAAGGATTGGGTACATCGGGGAGGACTCCGTGGTTTCTTTCAAACGGAACATCGATCCATCGACCATTTCAGACCTGACGATCGGTCGACTCTCTGTTTATCTTCGATGTATTGACCGCCTGATCGAGGTGGGGGTCGAAACCGTTTCCAGTCAGGAAATGGCCAAACGATTCAACCTCAATTCGGCCCAGATTCGAAAGGATCTGGCATATTTTGGGGAATTTGGTGTTCGGGGGGTTGGATACTCCGTCAGAGACCTTCGCCAATATATGGTCGGCATTCTCGGATTGGACCGCGAGCGCCGAATTCTGATTGTCGGCGCCGGTAATCTCGGAACCGCCCTGTGCCATTATTCCGGTTTTTCCGGGGCCAGTTTTCTGGTCGTCGGCGTATTGGACAGTGACCCCTCGAGGATCAACACCCCGACCCCGGCCGGGCTGTTGGTCGAGGACTCGGCTCGACTGGCTGATATCGTGGAGCAGCGCCAAGTAGAAATCGGCGTCATCACAACGCCTGCGTCTGCCGCCCAAAAGATCTGCCAGGAGATGGCTGATGCTGGGATTCCCAGCATCTTGAATTTCGCCCCTATTCGGGTCAAGGCGCCCGAAGGCGTCCGGGTGACCTCAGTCGACCTCAAGATCTACCTCGAGGAACTTTCGTTCCACCTCACCCACGGGTCGTAAGGGCCAACTTCAGGGTTCAGAATATTGCTGACGTGAATTCCCTGCAGCCTTTGACCTTCAGCGCAACTCGATGATAGCCCTCCGGCTTCGGCTCCCCCTCATCGGGAATTGTCGCTTTTTTTCAATAATCCACTGTACAATCCTGCTTAATGGAGACACCGCAGCGCATCGGCAAGTATGAAGTGATATCCCAGATCGCCGTCGGCGGTTTTGGGGTGATCTTCAAGGCGTGGGACCCATTCATCAAACGACCGGTCGCAATCAAGATGTGCGCTTCGCACGATGAGGAGATTCGCCAGCGCTTTCATCAGGAAGCCCAGTTCGTAGGCAATCTCGTTCATCGCAACATCACGATGGTCTTCGATTTTGGGATGCAAGACGAGGTGCCATATCTTGTTCAGGAGTTTCTGACAGGATTTGACCTGGACCATCTCCTGAAGGCCGGTGTTCTCGGCGACCTTAACGCCGTTTCCTCTGTTCTATTGCAGGTTGCCGAGGGCCTGCGGCACGCTCACCAACGGGGCATCATTCATAGGGACATCAAACCCTCGAACATCCGAATCCTCGAAGACGGCACCGTCAAGATCATGGATTTTGGGATTGCCAAGAGCCTCGAAGGAAGCTCGAATCTGACTCAGACCGGCATTGCCCTGGGAACTGCCGGTTACCTGGCCCCAGAGCAGATCCAAGGTGAACCGGTTGATCAAAGGACTGACATCTTCTCCCTGGGGGTTGTTGGTTATGAGTTGATCACTGGATCTCGGCCCTTCAAGGGTGCGTCTTTGAGCAACGTTCTCTACAGGATTCTGAACGACGAACCGGAAAAACCGAGAGTATTCACGCCGACCTGCCCGCCGGAGCTGGAGGCAGTGATTACAAAATGTCTCGAAAAGGATCCCAATCACCGGTTCCAGTCAGTCGACCTGTTGATAGAGACTCTGCGTCGGATTTCTATCGGCGACGATTCAGGTGCTGACATCAAGGATGTGACCACAGGTTTTCTCAAATCGGCGATCGATCGCCTCCCTTCGGCCGAAAGTGAGTCCTCCGAGCCGGACACGACCCCAATTCAGGGCACCAAGATCCTCGAACAACCCACCAGGGCCAAAGGCCCTCAAATCCACCATGAACCGGAATTCGACGAACCCGAGAATCGCCGAGGCAACCCTGTTCTTGTTGTTTTCATTGTTCTGGTATGTCTCTTGGCCGCTGCCGCCGGCCTCGTGTACTTTTCTCCCGAAGCCCAAAAGGCGGTTTTTGGTCCCGAGGGGGCGCCCTGGGTGGCCACTCCAACCCCAACGGCGACTGCTACTCCCACGCCGTCTCCCACGCCGGCGTCGACAGCAACGCCCGTTCCGATTGAGACGCCAACACCAACCCCAACGCCTGAACCCTCTCCCACGCCGACTCAGGGGCCCGTCGAAGTCCGGCTGATCGTAGATCCACCCTCACCGATTGAAGTTGACGGCCAGTGGATCGGCGATTCTGGACAAGCCCGACAGATCCACATCCTCAATCTGATGCCGGGGGAACACTCCTTCACGGTTCATGTCAGAGGTTTCGAGCCCCAGAAACTGTGGAGAAAGGTCGGGACCACCAACGGGCAGACTCTTGCCTTGACTGTCGACCTGGGTTTCTTGACCGTGAATCCCCTTCCCGGGCAGGCCCCACCGGGAGGCGAGGTCTATCTCGACGGGGCTCACCTCGGGAGAATCCCCTTGATCCGAAAGAAAGTCCCTGCAGGCGATCATACGTTGATCATCAGGTGGCCCGGTCACAAGCCCTTCAAGAGAACCATCCAGGTCCCCAGCCTGCCTTCCCCCGGCCTGAACATTGGCGACGCGGCGCCACCTGAGTAGCGACCCTTACTCGTGTGACTCGATGATTGGGATCGTCGTACCGTCGTTGGTGCGAGAGTCGATTACAGAAGCTGAAACCAGCAGGCCGTTGCCCTCAGAGATCTCGACAACAGCGAACCCCCAACCGAGATTAGGCCGCCCCGCCCGATTTTTGAAGGGCTCGAGATCTTGCAGCAACTCTCTGGGTTCGACATCCAGGCCGTACTGATGCAGTTGGTTTCCAGCGGAGTCAAAAAGCGTCACCTGCACCGTTGCATCCGAGATTCCGGTATTCGTGACCGTTAGATTGGTTCGAAACTGGCCTTCGACCTGCCTCAACTGGAGTAATCGCCCCCACTGCCCAGCAGCCAACCCGTCACCATCATTCCACCCATGCACGTACTGGCCGAAGGTGCCGCTCGGTGCCTCGTTGTAGATTCTGCCGGAGACCTGCAGTGGCTGACTCGACCCGATGCCCAGGCATCCCTTGCCTGAGGTACCGATCAGCCCGACGACGTCTTCGAAGATCCCTTCCGTACCGTTGCGGACGGTGCTCTCGATAACTTGGGCGCCGTTCGAAGAAAACAACCAGAGTTCCACCATAGCGTCTTCACCGCCAGGATTGAGCAGCACGACATCGGAGCGCCACACACTGCCGGCAGCACCGTCGAGACGGGCGACATTATCGAGCCAGTAGATATATGTGGGGCCGGCGGCATCCAATATTGAGAAGGGCTCGGAGAAACCCTCCGACTGGGCATCCGCCGTATCTCGGATGCGAATCGTATAATCGTGTCCTGACTCCAGATCGATCGGCACGCTCCAGTTCTTCTCCCCCGAATTGCTCGTACCACTGTCGATGGCCACGACTTCTTCGCTACCGCGCAGGAGATCGAGTGCTACTTCGGATGAACAACTGCCGCTCGAGGACCAGAGAATTGAGTAGGTCTCATCGGTGTACCAGGTGTCCTTGTCGGAAGGACTGGAGAATTCGAAGGCACAAGGCCGAGCCGGGGCGATCGTAAACCGCCCTGATGAGTCGTAGATTGTCGAGTCACCGAGATCCCCAACCCTGACCGAGTACCCCGAACCCGTAGCAAACTCCCCTGAAATCGTGCCAGACCACTCGCCATTGTTGGGCGCATCCCCCTCGATTTGCAGGACATAACCCGTATTCTTGTAGAGATCCAATGCCACTCGTGACCCGCAACTTCCCATGCTATTCCACACCATGGTGAAGATCTCCTCTTTGTAGACGGTGTCCCCCTCCATGGGTTTCGTGACCTCAACCGTACAGCCTGAAGCGTTGGTGATCGTGAAATCATTCGATACGACAAATGACTCCGAATCGTCCTTGTCCTTTATTCGGATTGAATAATCACGGCCCGGGTGTGCGGAAGACGAAACAGTCCATCGATAGCTTCCGGTGTTGTTGACCGAGGTTGAGATCGTCAGGGCCTTCGTGCCGTCTCTCAATAGGTCGATTTCGACATTGTTGCTGCAACTTCCTACCTTGGTCCAGGATATTGTCTGTTGGGTCCCCTGGCGCCAGGTTTCGCCCCCGCGAGGCAGGGAAATCCCGTAGGTGCACGACCCAAGCGTTTCACTTCCACCAACCTCTGCAGCAGAGCTCGATACCATCGCTACTCCAAGGCTAATCATCGCCACCAACACCCGTTTGCTCAACATAACGATGTCCTCCGAGGTTGACGATTCTAACTCGTGCTTTCCAGTCGGCGCAATTCGGCGTAAGATCCATGCATGAAGTTCCGCATGATCGCCGTTTTCGTCTGTTTCACCCTTTCGATGGCCGGCCTGGTTTCAGCCCAGGAGACTCCCAGCGAAGCGGCGGCGGTTCAGGCATATCGCCAGGGTTCTTTTTCTCAGGCAGTCACCCTCTACACCAAAGCACTTTCAGAAACCGAAGACGCTGAACATAGGGCACGGCTCCACATCAACATAGGTTGGACACTGTTTGCCCTGGGGCGGACCGACGAAGTCAACACTCATCTGCATGCCGCACTGGTCGAGTTTCCCGCGTTGTCATTAATACCCGACTACTACACCGAGGAGTTCATGGAGTTGTTTGAAAAGGCCCGGCGTCGGGTCATCGATGGCGAAATCGAGAGCGGGCCGCCCGCCCCGGATCTCGAAGCCACTCTGGCGGCCGTTGACTCCCGAATAGTAGACCAGACTGACCTTGAGGGCGCCCTGGCCGATATCGACAGACTTTTGCCTGCTTACCCGTTAGACGGAAGGTTGATTCCACTCAAGGTTCAACTCTTGACAATGTTGGGGCGGACCGAAGAGGCACAAAACCTTGCCCAGGGCAGAACCGATGGTCTTTTGGGCCCTGGCTCAATCGGGATTATTTCGATCCCGGACTTGATCTTGAGGGCCAACCGCCTGCTGGAACAGGGAGACTCAGAGACCGCCCTAGAACTCCTGAAAAGTGCGATCTCCCGCCAACCCAGCAACGTTGCTGCCCTGGAGTTGATGGCAGAAGCTGCCCAACAAGGAAGGCACTGGCAAGAGGCAGAGTTTGCATTGAAATCCGCTCTGGCTCTCCAGCCGGAGAACATCGGTCTCAACCTGCGATTGGGAGAGGTCTATCTTTCCAAAGGAGACGCTTCCGCGGCCCGCGATGTCTTCAGACATTTAACCCAGAAATTCCCGCAATCTGATCGAGCATGGGCGGCCCTGGGTTTATTGGACGCGAATCTCGGAAATCTCGATCATGCGGAAGACGACTTGGCCAGGGCATTGCAAGAAAACCCCCTCCTCGCCGAAGTGCAACTGGCCTACGGGGAACTGGTGTTGCGCAGAGGTGATGCAGAGCGTGCCTTGAAGGCCTTTTCCGCAGCAGCGAACCTGCTGAGGGAAGATCCTGCAGTCCAGGCTCGAACCGGGCAGGCCCTGCTCGGCCTCGGTCGGTACTTCGAGGCGGAGGCGTTGCTGAGAACCGCCATCGAGCAAGGATTCAACGGGGCGGATGTGCAACGGGCACTGGTCCTCTGCCAGATCCGACAGGGTAATCTCTTAGAAGGTGAACGCATGCTGGATAGGGTCGGACCGGGTTCTGAAGGTGACGGAGACATCCTGAAGTCAATGCTTTTACTAGAGCGAGGCCAGCCTGACCAGGCGCTGACGATCATGGAACCCCTGACTCGAGAACGATCCGGAGAGCCCATGGTCCTCAATCTATTGGCGGGAATTCTCTATCGGCTCGAACGCTATCAGGCTGCGGTGGATGTCCTGACACAGGCCAACGAGATGGTGCCTTCCGATACCATCGTCGAGAACAACCTCAGCCATGCCAGGGCCGCCTTGGCCGCGGTCGAGCTGCAGGCGCAAGCCAAACCCACCCAGCCGATCGCCAAGTGAGTAAGAAGCTGTCAGCTAAGGCGCCTGCAAAAATCATGAATATGAATAGCCACAAAGAGGCACGAAAAAGCACAAAAATGGAAACGAGACGAAGTTAACCTATTTCTTTATAAAGAAATATGACCAACTGCAGTGCCTCAATAATTTCTCTCCCTGCCTTTTTTTGCGCCTTTTTGTGGCTATTATCCCCTCTTTGTAGCCCGGATTTCGAATTCAGCTCAGACTCCTCAAGAATTCCACCATTGCCTTGGCCGCCTGCTCGGGCGTGTGGCCGTCCTCGTAGAACTTCCTCGCGGCGGGTCGGCGGGCCTTCCAATCGCCATCCTTCGAAATACGGCTCAAAAGGCGTGCGATCTCAGCCGTTGTTGATGGACCGGGTGTGATTCTGGGCGCCACTTCTTCCGGCCACTCCAGAAACTGCCGCCTGGCAATGACGGCTGCCGGCGTCCCACAGGCCAGAAACCGGACAACCGCTGCGGACGTCTCCCCCGCCGACGGAACCCGCAAGACGACCCCTACATCGGCAGCAGCCGGGGCTTTGACCATCTCGTCCCACGGCAGCCAGCCGGTAGACATAACGGCCCGACCCAGGCCCAGCGTCTCCGCAACAGCTTGCAACTCCACTCCCTTGGCCTTTTCCCCCACCAGGAGGAGGCGAGCGTTGATCCCTAGCCCCCGAGCCGCCGCCAATCCACCGAGAATGGGGGCCAGGCCCTTCTCCGGCGTCAAAAAACCCAGATGCATCATGAGGATTTCCTGGTCGGAGATTCCCAGCTTCTCCCGAATCTTGACACGATCCACGGGCCCTGGATCGGCCACCGGAAGTTTCATTCGAAGTACAGGCGTTCCGGGGAAGACCTTTAAAAGCTCCCGCCGACCGAATTCCGAGTGGCAGATTAGCGCCTCGCAATCCCCAAGCAGGGCTTTGAGAGCGGGAAAGAGAAAGGGATCCAGGCGCCCGCTCAGGCCAAAAGTGCGAGCCTGAGCCAAGGCTTCACCAGAGTCTCCGTGCGCCTCACCCATCGCAGCCGCGAATGCATCAGGGTCCTTGCCCACATCAAGAAACTGGTGAACCAATAAGTGATGAAGAACCAAATCGTGCACAACGGCGACCGTTCGGCGGCCTCGACATTGCTCGAGAATCCAACGGTGGTATGGATTGTTTCCAAAATGCGCCACAAATATCTCGCCGGGATTCCCGGTCGTCTCAAGGGGTACCAGCAGCGAAGCCAGATCAGGGGCCAATTCCTGCTGCCCCTCACTGCCTGGCGGCGTCAGAATCCTGACGTCGGCCAAGCCACTCAAAGGACGGAGCAGTTCGACTGCGTAGTCGCTGACGCCTGACCGGACGGGAGGCAAAGGTGAAGCCCACAGAATTCTCAATGCCATGACGTCTAAAGTACCAGATCGGCCCCAACACATCCTTCGCTCTGCGAATTTCGCTACAATGCCCGCTGTGCCACTCGCTCGATTCCTTTTGCTGTTGCTCTACGCTACCTATTTGGCCTATGCCGGCCTATTTTTTCTCTTGGTGCCCTGGACCGAAATTTGGACCATCTTGGTGATGCGCCTTCCTCTTCCCATCGCAGCTGTCCTGGGGCACTCTTCAGTCAAGGGCATGCTCAGCGCATTCGGACTCTTCCATTTCATACTGGCCGCAATCGAAGGCACCACAGGGCTCCGGCCGAATGCCCAGCGATGAACCCGATTCATACGGATTCATACACCGTTTCATTTCTGTGATGGAGGATCGATGATTACGATCGAAGGACTGCGGAAACACTATGGCGAAATCAAGGCGGTCGACAGCATCGACCTGGAGATCCGAGACGGCGAGATCTTCGGTCTCTTGGGACCCAATGGGGCCGGAAAGACCACAACGATCTCAATGATTTCGGGAGTCTTGCGTCCGGACAGCGGGCGCGTGACATTCGACGGCTTGAACATCTGGGTGGAACCCAAGAAGGTCAAGCGTAACCTCGGCGTCGTTCCTCAGGAGATCGCCGTTTACGAAGACTTGACGGCCAAAGACAACTTGGATTTTTGGGGCTCACTTCACGGGCTTCGAGGGCCAGGACTAAAAAAGGCAGTTCACGAGGCCCTGGAGCGAGTCGGCCTCGAGGATCGCGCCAAGGACAGGGTCAAGACCTTCTCAGGTGGCATGAAGCGTCGCCTCAATCTTTGCATGGGCCTTCTGCACCGCCCCAAATATCTGCTTTTAGACGAGCCAACCGTTGGGATCGACCCCCAGGCACGTCTGGCGATTCTTGACATCGTTCGTGAAGTCGCTGCAGCCGGAACGACTGTCTTGTATACCACCCACTACATGGAAGAGGCCCAGGAACTCTGTGACCGAATCGCCATCATTGATCACGGACGAATCCTGACGATCGGCACCCTTGAGTCGTTAACCCGCCAATCAGGCGAAAGTGAGGTACTCAAGGTCGTCGGCAACTTTGACGAGAACGCAGCCAATCAGCGACTCTCCGGCCTCTCGGGGTTGCGACTGATTCGAGTCGAGGAAGGCACCGTTTTAGCCGGCATCGACGCAACCGGGCCGGGTCTTCTCGAAATCCTGCCGAAGGTTTTGGAATCCGGCCTCTCGATTGATGATGTATCGATACAAAAGCCCAATCTTCAGAGTGTTTTCATCAGCCTGACGGGACGGGAACTGAGAGACTGATGGCGCCTCTGAAGATCGTTCTCCGTGACCTCAAGCGTATGGTCCGCAACCCCGTGCGGACCGCTCTGCTCTTTGCTCTGCCATTGATGTTGGCTGGAATATTTTCGTTGGTCTTCGGCGGAGGCGCCGCTTCTGAGATTTCTATTCGAGTCCTGGTCTTCGACGAAGATCAGGGACTGGTCTCCCGCCTCCTTGGGGGCGCCGGGTCCAGCCCTGAAATGGATCGACGCCTGGATCTGGTTCCGGTCGGCAAAGAGGGCTTCGAGATGATGGAACGGGGAGAGGCTTCGGCGTTGGTTCACTTCCCTCCCGGGTTTACCAAAAATTACCTCGACGGTGAGCCCGTGGTGATTTCCATCATCAAAAATCCCGCTGAACGTTTTTTGCCTCAGGTCGTTGAAGAAGGCGGCCGAATCGGCGCGGAAATCCTCTCCCAGGGTTCACGGGTCTTCAGAACGGAATTGGCAACCATCGGAGGAATGACACAGAACACTGCCTTCCCTTCCGATCTCGCCGTCGGCAGCGTAGCCTCAGGCGTTAACAACAAACTGCAAAGCCTCAAACGGTGGGTCTTTCCCCCAGTGATCAACCTGGAAACGACCACAGTGACACCGGAAATCACCGACGAGGAGGGCGCGGGCGGTGGAATCAGCATCCTCGGCTTCTTACTGCCGGGACTCTCGATGATGGGGATTCTGTTTCTGGCCCAGAGTGCAACCAGGGACATCCTGCATGATCGAGAGAGCGGGCTGGTGAGACACCTGTTGACTGCTCCAGTATCCCCGGTGGATTACATTGCGGGGAAATGCCTTTCCGTACTCGTTGTCTCCTCACTTGGTTTTTTCTTTCTGGTGGCCTTCGGGATTGCGGCCGGCGTCGATTGGGGGCCGGCGGCGACTACCATCGCCCTGGTATTGGCAGCATCACTTGCGGCCGCAGGCGCCCTGGTCTTGATCTCCAGTCTTGTCGGCACAGAGCGTCAGGCAGATGCCCTCTCGACAATCGTCATCATGGTGTGGAGTCTGATTGGGGGCGCATTTGTACCGATCTCCCAGTTTCCCGACTTTCTCCGGCCTCTGGCGAAGACCACTCCAGTCTTCTGGGCAGTCGACGGCTTTCACAAGGCCATGCAGCAAGGGGCGGATATTGCCGCAGTTTCGACCAACCTTCTGGTTCTTGGGGGAACGGGCTTGATCTTCTTGGGACTCGGCGCCGCAGCGCTTCGACGCCGGATGGCAGGAGGACTGATCTGATGGCCAATATCCTGAAGATTGCGATCCACGACCTTCGAATAACCCTGAGAGATCGTTCGGCAGTGATGTGGATGTTCTTTCTCCCGATCGTCTTCGC
>Ga0164315_10004035_pt1 | contig 11389 bp, 14 predicted proteins | sample GuaBasSedimGuay6_FD_113737 | JGI IMG/M metagenome (GOLD analysis project Ga0164315, IMG submission 113737) | Subseafloor sediment microbial communities from Guaymas Basin, Gulf of California, Mexico - Guay6, Core 4569-2, 0-3 cm | ecosystem: Environmental > Aquatic > Marine > Hydrothermal vents...
AGGAGATTTATCATGAGAGGTAAAGAGATTGCATACGGAATGAGGAGATTGAAAGTCAATAGTCTCCTCTCAACAGATATTATCCTTCTCGATGTCAATCTGAATCGGAAGGAAATTCCACAAATTCTTATCGGTAAGAATTTGAATATCCGTGTCAGATCGACTGATGTGAACAAATCTACGATTCTACCAAAAGGATTTCGTTTGTATGATTGTGACGAGCAGTATTTAGATACTAATTTTAACGTGTTTATCACTATCCATTCTGGTTTCAAGGATGGTCTTGATATTCAATTGGATAGTAAAGGATAAAATTATGAGTAATAAAAGAAAAAAGAGGGATAAAGAATTTCTTCAAAGAAAAGAAAAGAAGGAGATGGATGAAAAGAGGGAAGAGATTAGAAGGAAAGCTATGCAAAATGGAAACATTGAAGATTTTGCGGAAGCTATGGGAATTCCATTGAAATAAAGAAATCGCTATATTTAATCTTTAAAAAGGAAAAAATTTAATGATAAAAATTAGATGGGAAGATAGTTTCTTAGCTTTATTATGGACAGCAATATTGTGTGCAATGATAACAATTATGTGTTTTATTTTTACACATAAGAAGATAACCGGATATTATTTAGAATCTCAACAAACTACAATAGGTATAGCTTACCACATCAAAAATGATATAAGCTGGTGTAGTGATACAGTTGTATTTACTACAAATGATATTAAAATTGCATTCGATAGGTTAGAAACATTGAATAAAATGTTAACTAAAGAAAAATGTGATTAACGTAAAAAATTCCCCATATCATTTAATTATGATATGGGGAATTTGTCAATTATTATCTTTTTAATCTACCATCTTTTCTCATTTCTAAAAATAATTTATACATTTTATCTCTGTTTGAAATATAATCTTGTGTTCTGTCTATATCTTTTTTCATTAACTGCAAAGTTTCTTTCAATTGAATTTTTACATATCCTTTATCTTTAGACATTTTCTTAACTGCATGTGTATACATCTCATCAAATATTTCTTCATCTGATATATCACTCTTCAACAAATCATCTCTATATAACCATGTTCTTTCCAACAATCTTTCTATATTAAATAATGATGTTCTGTCTGAATCAGAAACAATCTTCCCATATATTGAACGAATTGGATTTTTACCAGATGCCCTATGATCTTCACATGCTTGTGCAATAATTTCTATTTCTTCATCACTAAACCATTTCTTCAATATCTTTAATTGTCTAACTACTTTTCCTGAATGAATATGATGATCTTCTCTATTTATTTTTAAACCAACATCGTGAAAAGCAGCTGAAGTAAATAGTATGTTTAAATCTATTTTATCTTTTACTTTTTTTGCCAATTTCAAAGCAAAATCAACTACTTCTTTTAAATGTTTTACGTCATGACCTGCATCATGTCGTTTATACATTGGGACAACTTTTCTGTTCACATAATCAGAAAGTGATTTATCTAACTTTTTGGAGATCATTTTTATATTCTTGAATTTTATTATTATTCTTATCTATTTTCTTTTTAATTTTTTCTTTTATTTTCTTACCTTTTTCCGTATCAAATACTTTCTTCAATGCACTTTTCATCATATTGTTTCTTCGTTGTAGATCAGATATTCTAGATTTCAATATACAAATTTCTCTATCTTTCGAAAAAAGAGGATATTTATCCCTACAAACACCAATATCAAAATGTAATTTTTTATTACTTTCTTTCCATACTTTATAAGCAGATGCTCCTAAAACAGCAATTAGAAAAGCAGGAGCAAATGCAATTGGTATCATTACTTGCTCGAAAAGATATTCTATTTTATTATCATCATATTCATATAAAATATCATTAGAATAATTCTCTATCAATTTATCAGATTTTAAAGATAGATCATAAAGAAATTCTCTTTTCATTTGTGTTTTCATTTCATTTATACTTCTGTAACAGTCAAATCACCGAATTGTTTATCACTCCCATTAGGAATTCCAATTCTGATATATACCACACCAGATCGAGGCGTAGGTCCAAATGTTACTCTTTTAACTGTTGATGTACTTGAAGCAAATACCATAGCTAAATCACCATCATTGACAGGAGAACCAACGCCCGGATATGACAGATTCGCATCTAACCATCCAGTTGATCCTTCCACTTTCACATTGATTTCGATTCCAGATGTTTCAACACCAGACCATGTTCCAGCAGTATTATTAAATACGATATTTAATCCAGATTTATTCACAATTGAAATACTTTCAAATGTAACATATCTCATAGCTGTTCCCATACCAGTCGTATAATCAGGACCAGCTGTTGGTAAATTACCAGTATAATCACCAGTTGGTCTTTGGAATCTTCCATTTAACAATTGCAATTCAGTATCATATGGAATTGTTTTAATACTTGAATTCGAATTATAAACATCACCGAAATCAGCATTTGTGATTCCATTAGATGGATATTGACCGGAACCAGATCTAACACGTACCTCTGTTGAAACTGTATCTACTCTCGCTCCTGTTGGATGATTCGTTGCTGCACATGCTTCTTTTGAATTATATGGAACAACATTTAAAGTAATATTTTCTGAATAAACATTATTGTTAACTGTTACATTATCAGATATATTCACAATTGAATTTTCAGCAGGAGAAACAGCTGGATCAAATTGTGTCAATGATGTTTGTGGAGAATTGATTGTAGCGACAAAATTAATATGATAATGTTTACCGACAGCATGTAATAATTGTGAAGTAAAACCAATAATATCAGCTACTTCTAAAGATGGTACACCAGAAATATACCTTGAACAAAGTGCAGGTAAAGAAGATGCTGGAGTATTTATTGTTGCAGTTATTGGATTATCCACCCATATATGTGCAGCGGCTGTTCCAGTTTTAGAATGATGCATTGCAAAATCATGTCTTGCAAATGACAAAGGTGCAGTTGGAGTTATGTCAGCAGATAACTGAAACCAAAATCCTTCTTTTCCTGCTTGTCCAAAATATGGATCAGAATCATCTGTCACTAAAAGAAAATCATTAATTAAACCAGTATCATCAACGGCAGTCAATGTGATTATTCCATGAATAATTGTATCAACATCACATGATAAATCACCATCTGTACCATCATAGAAATTTTCAGCAAATGCTCTTGGAGTGGTATCATCTGTACATGGATCATGTATTACAGCAGATAATTCTTCTCTGGCTACATATGTATTATTAAATTGGAGAGGAATCATTGATAAATCTAATGGTTTTGATGGTAATAATTTTAACAATAATTCATTGATATCATCAAATGCATTTGAACAAGTATAATTCGATGTCCAATAATTGAAGAATCCATCTGCATAAGTAGTATCAGATGGTATTCCTATTGTTCCATTCCCGCCACCGGATGAAACGTCGCTTCCATTATCTCTTAACATTTAAAATACCTTTTATGATGTATATAAACCAATGATTCCGCCTAGATTATTATCTTGTGCTATATTAGATGAAGCTGTTGTGCTTCTATGATATATAGTAGCACCAGCTTTAACACAAAATAAATAATCTGCAAATGGTTGTGCATTGACATGATCACTGACATTATAACAATATGCATAAACATTCCCAATCAATTCTAAAATATTTTCATAATTTTCAGAATTGATATTTGTGAAACTTAATGAAATATGACCAGATGTACTATATACATAAATTGCAGAATCTTGATTATCTCCACCAGTGAATGAACATGAATTGATCCATATTGAAGATGTTCCTTCGTTACCATTTATATGTACTCCGGCGCATCCGGGCGGTGATGATATTTGAATATAATCCATTTCTAACGAAATACTTTTATTATAACCAAATCTAATAATCGGATTATCAGACATTCCTTTATCGAAAATAGTAGTTTTCGTTGGCATCGTTTCTGGATCACCAATAATTTTTATCTTTCCACCACCATAGAAATTAGATAATTCAATTATATCTTTACCAAACGTATATGTTCCAGCAGAAAAAATTAATTGAATAGTTTTTCCAGGATGTATATATTTTGGAATATTATCTATGATATTTTCAATTGCACCAGCATCCATAGATGCATTGAAATTAATAGTTTCTATTTCATTAACATTAGCAGATAAAATTGTTATATCAGTTTCTGATTTTGTATAATAATTCGATAAATCAGCACTTCCATTAGTATAATATTTCCATTCTCCGTTGATGCATATAATTTGTGTCATACTATTAGGATTAATTACTGTCAATTCTACCATATTAGTATTTTCATATATTTGAAGATTTCCTACTCCAGTGGAAGTATTCATAATATGAAATATCAATCCATTGCAATATGATGGATTTGGTAGAATCACACGATAATTATTATCAGAAGGATCTAATGATTGTAGAGGTGAATCTAAAGGTAACAATGTTTTGTTTGCTATTATTGTTTCTACATTTGGATTTGAATATTGTAACGAACCAATAATTGCTTTTGGTTGAACATACGCTCTTGGCATTTTCATTATTCCTATATATCAAAAATTTTTAATTATAAAATATTCTACAACCGCCTCTCGCACCATCCCCACCATCGTTTCCATTATAACCACCAGCACCACCACCACCGGGTCTGTCACCATTCCCACCAGTAGAATGAGAGCTATTACCTCCCCTACCACCACCATAACCACCACCATAACCACGAACACCACCATAACTAGAATTAGCCACGTATGCTCCTCTAATTGCGGTATTGAAATCCAATCCACTGTAACAAAATCCTCTCATATTATTTCCTAATTGCCATTCTCCATCATAACCTTCTATTCCGGAATGATAATCATCGCCCATAAACCCTCCCTCTGCATAAATAGTAACTAGTCCACCATTTGAAAGGGAAGAAATTCCACCGTATGATCCTGATCCACCAGCACCTAATGTTACAGTCACATTACCTGTTATAGCAATTTTAGCACAACGGACAGATTGACCACCGCCACCGCCACCGCCATCATAGGCTCCCGAACCACCACCACCAATTAATAAAAATCCTATTGTAAATACATTAGCAGGTTTCACGAATGTACCTGAAGATGTAAAATATTGGCTATTGGCATATTCACCTTCCCAAATTTCAGAAGAACTTATACCATTAATACTTGACTTTCCGCTGCCACAACATAAATTAGATAATTTCATAATTAAATATTCCTATACTTATATATTAATTTATAACAATTATTTCTTCATCTGATATTTTTATCTTATCAGCATTTTCCACTTTATCTCCATGTATATCTACAACACTGACATACATAGCAGGTTTTATAACATTTCCATCATCGTTAATTTCCCATCCAGTATTAACTTCATCAGGAAATTCGATTACATTATCATTGTTGTTGAAGAATTCTTCATCAGCAGCAATTAAATTTATTTTATTTTTTAAAATAATACCATATTTCATTATATACTCCTGTTAAATTCATATACAGTATAGTGATCAATTATATTTAAGAAATTTTCCATCCATTTGTAACATCACTATAGACTAATTTCAAAGAACAATTCATAATATCACATATCATATCTTCAGCTAATCCTTGTATCATATTTCCATTTCTACTAATTGTTAAATTATTATTTCCCCAATCTCCAGTTAAATCAGCAATTTCAACCATGTCACCTAAAACGGGAATATTTGGCAATGTTAATATCCATGATCCACCAGAAGTATCTGCAAAAATAAATTCATTTTTCTCAATGACAGTATAATTAGAATTTTGAATTGATTTATTAATAATTAAACTATTCAATTCAGTATGAATTTTAGAAGCAGACCATATTTTATCATTAGCTGAGCTGGCATCATCTAAACGATCTTTGATAAATAATGATCTATTTGTCAATTCACTAATTGATTGATTTAACGCATTTCCTATACCGCCTTTTAATATTTCTCCAGATTCTATCTGATTAACTGTAGCTGACCATATTGATGATTCTGTTATTGTGCTCATATTAAATTATCCCTTAAAAATTTATAAAGCAGGAATTATTATTTTAGTGGAATCTGCCGCAACATTTCCATTTGGCAAATTAGTATCAGACATTGTATCAATAGCCAATTTACCACCGTACATAATATCATAACCTTTCATATTTGGCATTTCTAAAGGTATAACATCTTCTGTCATTGCTTTTGAACATTGTAACATGGAAATAGAATAATCTCCCTGTGAAAAAATACCAGTATCCAAATTTCCAAATGCAACATTTTTCGCATTAACTATTGTTTTTGTTATTGGATTAGAACTTTTATATGTACAATATATTCCATAATTCCCAATAACACTATCATCACAAACAATACGAGAATCATCGATTGATAAAACACTTGATTGATTATTTACACAATAAATAGGGAAATCTGTAGGACTATTTGAATGTGAGGAAGAAATTTTATTTCTCAATATTTTTAATTTCACATTTTCATTTCCTTCATAATGAATTCCATAATTAAATGACGGTGTAATTGTTCCGTTTGTTTGAATGATCAAATCTGTTAAAACTATTTTTACATCATTATTGTTCAGCACTGTTATAATATTTCCAGATGATGCAATCATTGACGTATGACAACCAGATGAAGAACATTTGATGTTAATAGTTCCATTACCATAGAAATTTTCTATAATAAGATTTGTATCTATAAAAACATTATCTGCAAAATTTAAATTAATATTTAGTGTCGATGGAATATATTTAGGTATATTTGAAATAATATTATTTATTTCATTACTTGTCATCGTTGGAATAAATGAATAATTTGTAGTGGTATTATTTGCTATTGTAACAGTTGTTCTAATATCATATATACGCCATTCATTATTCAAACAAATAATTTGTCTTTTCTCATTTGGAGATATATCACAAATTTTCGTAGTATTAGTATATTCCCATATTTCTAATAAACCACTCGATTGATCAGACGTATTAATAATATCAAAAATCATTCCATCACAATATATCACTTCGGGGAGTACAACTTTCAAAGTATTCAAATCAGGATTCAATGCTTGAATCGCAGAATCGATAGGAATCAATTGTTTATCAACAGATATATTTTCATAATTTGGATTCAAATATTGAATACTTCCTAAAATAGTTTTAGGTTGAACATATCCTCTTATTGCCATTTTAAATAATCCTCTATAATATCTTACGAATAAATTCTTCCACCATCTTGTGTCAATGCATTATCTACTGATCCAGATGGTGAATTATTATCCCACAAATTAATTTCTGATCCTTTCAATGATGCAATTCCATATAAAGGTTTATATGAATCATTTGAATAGCAATCGTTGATCGAAATCCGTGACATTTCAGAAGAATTTATTCCAATTTTTCCTCTGTTCGTATATGTAAAATTCACAACACCGGATGAATTTTTATAATGTATACCGCATCCATAATCATCATTATTTGCATGAACAAAACATTGATTAAAATTAACCGCTGTTGAATTTACAATGACAACACCAGCATAACCATATGGTGACAAAGGTATTTCTATTGAGTTATAAAATAAATCCAATCCGTTCACATCAATATTACATGAACATCCGATAAATTTAAAAACAGGAATATCTACCATATGCGAATCAATAATAACTGGCAATACTTCAGTTGGAGTATTGCCATACGATGAAGCAGTAATTTCAACACATCCATCTCCGACAAATCTGTTGAAATTCAATGAATCTGTTATAATATAAATACCATTTGCAAAAATAAATTTAATTTTAACACCATTAATTAAATTCGGTTTGACATTATCAATTAATATCTGAATATCAGCTGTTGACATAGATGGATCAATTTCAATGGTAGTATTTAAATAAGTAACACCAATTCTATTTAATTGTTGTTCGTTCAATGATACTTGATTTTTTAAATTATTTATTTCATTTAAAATATAACCACTATCGAGAGTATAATCATTCAAAGAACCTCCCGTATATAAAGGATTTAAACTACGTGACAATTCTAACCAGCTTGTTCCATCGAAAATTAACTCTAATGTATCACCAACTGTTCCTTGAAAATTAACTCCTGCTTGTAATTTTATTCCAATATTTGATTCAAAAATAGAATCATTTGCAAACACGAAATATTTTATATCATCAGGATGTCCACCTAATAAATTTGTGATTGGGATAGCTGAATCAACAACATATACCACACTTTGAGAAATATCAGGGGTTGCAATTGGATCTAAAATCATTTTTTACCTCTATTTCAGAACAATATGATCAGTTAATTTCTTCAACTATATGTTCTTATTATATTTTATAATTTTCAAATAATTTAATATTAAGGCCAACCGATATCCATATTAATCAATTCCAAATCAGTCATATCTGATGCAGAATCTATTTCTGACCATATGGAAAATTCATTGTCAAAACAATTTTCCACATGATTAATAACTAATTGAGATATCTGTTCAATCGCTGTAAGATCTAAAACAACCCATCCATCTTCACATTTCCAATTTATTGTTTTTGTTGGATCATCTCGCAAAACTTGGACAGATGAATTTAGCATCGATTGTGAACTTCTATCAGTCGCAATAATTCCTCCTGGAGAATCCACACCAGATATTTCATTTTCAAATCTAATTGTCGCCAAAGATTCAAACATTTCAATTTTCTTTTCTTCAAATGTCAATGTAATTATATCATATTGTTTAAGTACAATCTGCGAAGTCGAATCAAATATCCATTCGGAAAAATCTTTTACTTCGATAATTTCATTGAATTCATTATAAGCAGGAAAATTATCATCTGTTGGATATATCTGCATTGCTAATAATTCATCCGATGTTAATTGATTTTCTGGAGCATTCGATCTTTTAAACCATATCGGCATCTCTTCGAAATATTGATCCATAATATCAACATTATCAATTATTTTAATTTTAACATATTCCATTTCAATTTCGCCTTTTTATAAAATATAATCATCTGAGCAATAAAATGTTTATTGCCCAGATGATTTAAATGATTTAACCTGTTACTTTATCAGCTTTTTGTAATTCAGCTGAAATTTTATTAGTAATGAAAGTTTCTACATCGCCAACGTGTGCAGTCAATCGGTTTTGTAGTTCTGGCGATACTTGTTTCTTGAAATGATCCATAGCAGTTGTTTGGATGTTTTTCAATTCATCTTCTGTAATTACACCATCAGCAACAGCTTTTTTGCTTTCAATAGATAAATTTTGAATGCTAGATTTTACTGAATTTTCAATAGTTGTCATTGAAAGCAAAACAGAATTTTTCAATTCTTCATTTTCGATTCGTTTTGCAATATAACCTTTGATATAAACAACTCCCATTCCTACCAATGCTGTAATGATAATTGCAGCTGAATCGATGATTGTCTGATATAGATTGCCCATTTCCATGATAATTCTCCATTTTCTCGATTAGTTGTTAAAATAACTCATATTGAATCTCTCATTTATATGTTCCTAATTTATTAAATAATATTATGATTTTAATAAAAATGCCATCCATCAGTTGCATTATAATATACGAATGTGATCGTACAATTATCTACGTCACATATCATATTTTCAGCAATTCCTCTTATATCTTCACCATTTCTTGCAACAGTTAAATTATTAGTGTTCCATGATCCAGTTGCTACTGGATCAGCTACAATAATAGTATCGCCAACAGAAGGAGATGTTGGCAGAGTGATTGTGAAAACTCCTCCTGACGTATTACAAAAAAGTTTGTCGCCATTTGAAGAAGTATAATTAGCAGTTTTCGTAGTCCATATTTTAGAAGGAGGAGTATTTCCATCATGATGAATTTTATATTTATTCGCTCCCATTGACCAACCACCAACAGCTAGATCATTGGTATCCCCATCTAATCCAAAATGTAATGCGTAATCTCCAGATACATGAAATGTCATTAACGCATCTGCATTAGATGTTGTTTGATTTATTTGCAATCCTTGAATCTGATTTGTGTTGGTAATATCGATTCCTGTTTCAGATCTTACGATCAATACACCACCAGAATATGTATCTGTTGCATCACTCCTCAAATAACTACTTCCCTGTACATTATCTAATATATCAGCAGCTAATCCACTTCCTGATCCATCATTTCCACTATGCCATAATATTCGCATAGTTCCTGTATTATCTTCTATTCTCCAATCGCTTGCAGAATCATCCCAAAATAGTTCTCTTGAAGTATTGTTCGTATCATCATAAAATAATAATCTAGAATCGCCGCCACCATCGTTACCAATATATAAATCTGCTTGAATAGTTAAATCTCCAGTCATTGTATCACCGGTGATATTAACATATCTGGAATCAGATTCTGTCTCAGTATAATATCTGGAATCTAAATCAATACTTCCCAAAACGGTAACATGTCCATATGTATCTACGGATATATCTTGAATGACATTACCATTTGAATTATTCACTGATGCTTGAGTTGAGGTATCTTCATGATTAAAAGTGATTGTTCCATTTGCTGCTTGATCGGTGGTAAAAGTACCTCCACCAGTTATTCCAGACCCCGCTGTCAGTGTGATAGTAGCATCATTTGGATCACTATACAATGAATCCAAATCAATACTTCCCAAAACGGTAACGTGTCCATATGTATCTACGGATATATCTTGAATTACATTACCATTTGAATTATTCACTGATGCTTGAGTTGAGGTATCTTCATGATTAAAAGTAATTGTTTCATTAGCTAATTGGTTAACAGTGAAATCACCTCCACCGGTTATTCCAGACCCCGCTGTCAGTGTGATAGTAGCATCATTAACTGATCCAGTATAATATCTGGAATCTAAATCAATACTCCCCAATGATGTAACGTGTCCATATGTATCTACAGATATATCTTGAATTACTATCCCATTTGAATTATTTACTGATGTTTGAGTTGAGGTATCTTCATGATTAAAAGTGATTGTTCCATTTGCTGCTTGGTCAGTGGTAAAAATACCTCCACCAGTTATTCCACTTCCAGCAGTTAATGTGATCGTAGCATCATTTGGATCACTATATAATGAATCTAAATCAATACTTCCCAATAATGTAACGTGTCCATATGTATCTACAGATATATCTTGAATTACATTACCGTTTGAATTATTCACAGTTACCTGTGAGGAAGTATCTTCATGGTTGAAAGTAATTGTTTCATTAGTTGCTTGATTAACAGTGAAATTTCCCCCACCAGTTATTCCAGAACCTGCTGCCATTGTGATAGTAGCATCATTAACTGATCCAGTATAATATCTGGAATCCAA
>Ga0164315_10004037_pt1 | contig 11387 bp, 10 predicted proteins | sample GuaBasSedimGuay6_FD_113737 | JGI IMG/M metagenome (GOLD analysis project Ga0164315, IMG submission 113737) | Subseafloor sediment microbial communities from Guaymas Basin, Gulf of California, Mexico - Guay6, Core 4569-2, 0-3 cm | ecosystem: Environmental > Aquatic > Marine > Hydrothermal vents...
AAATTCAAAGCGAAAAACCAAGTCGTAATAAGTAACAAAATCAATACCAAGACCTGTTCCAAAAAGTAGCTGATTGGTGAGGGGGTTGTTTTCGGAATATAATTTATCGCTGGCATAACCCATATCGAAAAACAGGTTGGCATATAAAGCGTAGAAAACTTTACTGAATTTCTCAGATTTAATCCAGGAGATATCGTGAACTTTCCGTTGAATAATCTCAAATTTCACATTCGATTTAATCAGTCCAAGTTGTTGTCCGTCGATGGCATATAATTCATAACCCCTGATGTTCATCTCATTAAAGCCAAATCCGGTAGTTAAAAAATAGGGCTGAAAGCCGTTGCTGCTTAGCATTGTCGACAAATTATAAGCAAAATACCAGCGCTTGTGCAAATGAAAATACTGGTCAAACGCAAAGCGGAAAGTCCAAAGGTTTACGTCTTCATTTAAAATGCCCAGACCTGTTTTCTCGATGCCAACATCAAAATAGTAGCCTGTCAGTGGATAGGGTGCATAATCGCGAAAATCATGTTTATAAAAATAGGCCAGTTTAAAATAATTGTAAATGGTGTCCCCATCCCCATAAGTAAAATCAGGGTTCAATACCAAAAGCGAATCGTTAAAATGTGCATAATGATAGGAAAAAGAAGCAGTGTGCAGGAAGTTGAATTTTGGTCTGAAAGTAAAATCAAATTGCCCGAAATACTGTTGTGCTGCGTATTCGTTTCCGGCATCGAAATAAACGAGTTTGTTATTTTCGGTGGCATAAGCATACAGACGGTTGAGTTGAACGCCGGCTGCCGTTCCCATCCCGAAAATCTGGTTTTTTGTAAGATAAGGGATAACCCATTCTACGGACAACTTTTTATCATAGCCGCCTTGAATAACAAAATTCAGATGTTCCATTCTGCCCCTGAAGTTTTCAACACGAATATCCAGACCGTAATTCAACCTGCTGAAGTCTTTCGATTCTAACCATGCATTGATATTTCTGTCGGCAAACGAAAATTGGGGGATTGGCCAGATATACCAACGTTCAACCACTTCGACAGTAATATTCAGTATTTCATTGCTTCCGTTTTTTGAAATGGTAACAAAATTAAAAAGCGACCTGTTCATCAGGTTTTGTTGGCTTTTTAGCAACTTATCGTCCAGTTCTGTTATCGAAAGCTGTTCGCCGGAAATAAATTCCAGCTCGCGAAAAATAATATGGTCTTTGGTTATTTTGTTTCCTTTTAGCGAAATGCTTCCTACCTTGACTATACTGTCGTTCTGTGGTATTGAAGAGTTGCCCGACTGTTCCTCCTGCCCGATATTTTGGGCTTGGACAGAAACTGCAAAAAGGAAAATAATTAAGCAGAAAAGGCGCATAACGAAGAAATCGGACATTGTGGGCAAACATTAAATATTCAGGTAATTCATTAACGAATCATATCTTTCTTTCAGGTCCTCCTCGTTTTCTTCGTTACCAAAAGAAGCTTGAATAGAATAGCCATAACGATCGAATGTTTGCAGGATAGGCCCAATTTCGATGGTGTTGAGTTTAAGAACGACATTGATGAGGGTTGAGTCGTTATTGCTATAAAGAAATGTACTCAATACTTTGCCATTATTCGATTCCACAATATTGGCAATTTCGGTAAGGCTGTAATCATTCTCGCTCATTTCGAGCACAACGTAGCCCCCGGGAGAATCGGCCGAGAGCGTTTGCGCCAGTTTGCCCAACAAAGTCTGCAAAGTAATACAGCCGATAAATTTGTCATGATCATCCACTACCGGGATTACGCTCAGTTTAAACTCACTTGCCAGTTTCAGCACATCAAAAATATATTGGTGCTCACTGGCAAATGGATTTGTTAATGTAAGTTCGTGGCTACCGAGTGCTTCGTCCACATTGTTGAAATCAGTAATATTCTGTTCGGAAATAAGTCCGAGAAAATTTTCATTATTTACAATTGGGAGGTGCGAAACCTTGTATTCGTTCATACGGTTCAATGCATCCTTTCCCGTATCGGAAGTTTTAAGAGGCCGCAGCCATGTACTTATCAGGTTTCGTGCAATCATATTATTTATTTCGTATTTCGAAAAAAGTAATCAGGGTAAAAATGATTGTGTAAAAATAGAAATTACTGAACAATTCAGCTTAACCCCTCCAGCATATTCAAATAATTGGTGTACCTGAAAGCAGCGATTTCCCCTTTTTCGACTGCCTTTATTACTGCACAGCCCGGTTCATCAAGATGCAAACAATTATTAAATCGGCAATCATGCATCCGTTCCCTGATTTCAGGATAACGTTGCCCCAGTTCTGCTTTCTCAAATTCAACCAGTCCAAACTCCTTGATTCCTGGCGTGTCAACAATAAATCCCCCAAACGACAATGGGTGCATTTCAGCAAAAGTGGTGGTATGCGTACCCTTTTCATGATAAGCTGAAATGAGGCCTGTTTTGAGGTTGAGGTTTTTGTCGATGGCATTGATTAGTGCTGATTTTCCAACCCCGGAATGCCCGGCCAGCAAACTTTCTTTGTCTTTGAGGATGCTTTTTAGCAGATCAAGATTGTATTTTTCGGGCACTGAAGTCAGCAGGCATTGATAACCGGCTTGTTCATAAGTATTTTTGAAATAGGCTAATTGTTGCCGAGTTTCCCCTTCATACAAATCATTTTTATTAAAAACGATGATGGACGGAATGTGGTAGGCTTCGGCAGTTGCCAGAAAACGATCGATAAAACCTGTAGATGTTCTGGGCTTAACTAATGAAACAACAAGCACGGCCTGATCGATATTGGCAGCTATAATATGTGTTGATTTCGATAGGTTTGTCGCTTTGCGGATGATGTAATTATACCGCTCGTGAATTTTATAAATGACCCCGGTTTCGCTGTCGGGTTCAAACTGGAAATCAACAACATCCCCTACAGCAACAGGATTTGTTGTCCGTATTCCTTTTGTCCGAAACCGGCCTTTCAGCTTGCATTGAAACTCTTTGGCTGAATCGGATAAAACTGTATACCAGCTTCCCGTCGAACGGATCACCTTTCCGCTTGCTTGCTTCATCATGGAAAATTATATGGGTTTTTTTATAATAGTATTTTTCATTGTTTAAAAGAAAAATTATTTCAAGGGCTAAAACTACAAACTATTGTTATATTTGAAATATATTTTAACCAAAACCATCCATAAAATGTCCAGTTTAAATTACCTTTCGTTGGCTGTTTCGCCTTTTCTGCTTATTGTGATAATCATTTTTCTGAATAACAAAAGTACACTGGCAAGTTTTGTAAATATCCGCAACAATATTATTTACGGATTAGGAGCTGTGCTGTTGTTGTATTTGTCAAGCTACTTGATTGATTTGAAATGGCAGGGAAGCATGCACAATATGCGCAGAATGGCATTTTTTGTTTTTGTTGTCATCGCATTCAGTTCGGAGTTGGGTAAATTTATCCCGATGCGATTAATCAGTTATAAGTTGCCCTCTTGCAAAGGTCCTGTGGAGGCTATTATTTACAGCATTATTACCGGATTGTCGTTTTCAACAATTGCAAGCGTTTTGTTTGCATACGGAATTGTCGGAAGACCCATTGACAACATGACACTTTTCTTGTTTTTGTATCCCTTTGCCACCATTGTTTTCTCCATTTCCCTTGGTTTTTTTATGGGTATGGGAAAACTCAGAAAAGATGCATTGATCGACCATTCAACCGGTTTGTTCCTGGCCACATTTTTACATGGCATGTTCTATTTTAGTTTTATCACCAGCGACATCAGGCTTTTTATTATTACAATTATCGGTTTTGTCATCATCACGGTGACACTTCTGTATAGGGCCGTTCAATTGTTTAATAAACGGGAGTAGTTTGTAAAGCGAAGTATTAAACAACACTATATTTTATAGCGCTTGCCGGGTAGGCTTTGGACAGCCCCTTCAAATTCAAGATTTAATAATGATGCTGCCACTTTTGAAGTGAGCATTCTGGTTTTAATAACCAATTGGTCGATGGATATTTCACCAGCCTCACGTATTGTTTCCAGAAGACGGTTCTCTTCTTCAGAAAAATTAACAAATAACTGAGGCTGCTCACGTGCAAGTGAGGGCTTGTCTTCCCATCCCATCAAATAGGCAATGTCGTTTCCGTTTTCGGCCAATGCAGCCCGGTTGGTCCTGATGAGTAAGTTGCAGCCTCTTGAACCATCATCACCAACCTTTCCGGGGACTGCAAAAACATCCCTGTTATAGGAATTTCCTAATCCGGCAGTAATGATGGCGCCACCTCTTTTATCAGATTCCACAACCACCACTGCATCGCACATGCCGGCAACAATTCGGTTGCGTTTTGGGAAATTCTCCCTGTCTGGTTTTGATTGGGATAGAAACTCTGTCAACAGTCCTCCTTGCTCCAACATGCGTTCGGCCAACTTACGGTTTTGAGGGGGATAAATCCGGTCAAGGCCATGTGCCAAAACCCCGATGGTTTCCATTTCGCAATCCAGTGATTTTCGGTGTGCGCAACTGTCTATTCCATAGGCCAGTCCGCTCACCAGCAGTACATCTTTGGCTTTGAGGTCGCTCACTATTTGCTCACAAATATTCCTTCCGTAATTCGTGGCCCTGCGCGTACCAACTATAGAGACCACCCGTTTTGCATTTAGGTTGGCATTTCCTTTATAGTACAGCATCAAAGGGCCGTCCTCGCAATTTAATAAACGGGCCGGGTAATCGGGATTGGTATAAAAAAGTGGCCTGATTTTAAACTTTTCAATAAAGCGAATTTCCTGCTCTGCCCTTTTGAAATTATTCTGGTTATGGATTTTATTGACAGTAAACAATCCAATACCCGGAATTTTCATCAGTGCGGCTTTCTTTTCTTTAAAAACAGCCTCGACACCCCCGCAATAAGCAACCAGTTTTTTGCCGTTTACATCCCCAACACCGGGAATAAGGGTCAATGCAATCTGGTGTAATAATTCATCGGACATGAGGCGAAAATAAGGATTTACTGCATTTGGACTAATTGTTTTGGCTAATTATTGTTTTGATGTGTTGGAAATGAAAACAAGATTTTAAGAGGGGGTTTGTTTTGCAAAAAACAGTTTCAGCTTTTTGCCAGCCTATCCTCATCTGGTGGGTAAACTTGCTAGTAGGAGTTTTATTGGTTCAGGTATTCAAAACCTTAATTTTAAGAAGACCTTAATAGAAACACCTGTCACCACATTAACCTTATTAGCTTATGTGCCTGACATACAAAAAAGTCTATGCCCAGCACATCAAAATAATATCTAACCATCTTTTCCCACAAAATTTAAAGATTATTAAGAATATATAAATGCAAAATGTTGTTTATTTGGTATATAACTTTGATCGCTACAAAAAAATGAAAACAAGGTTTAGAAGTATTTTTCTGTTGGGATTACTTATCTCATTTTGCGGCAGCAGCTTTTCCCAAAACAATAAGCAAATCAATGAAAAGTATGTGCTCATTATTGACGTTCAAGAGGATTATACAAGGGGTGTAGTTGACACAAATTCTACTACAGAACTAATACAAATCATTAATTCCGTTATTGAAAACTCGAACCCTGATAAGATCATTTATATAAAACAGGTGCATCGTGTGCTTACACTTTCGTTCAAAGGAACTACTGTTGACACGCTCGCAATATCTCCCTTGGATAGCAGATTGAAAATTGTTGGCAAGCATATTTTTTATAAAAGTGAATCAGATGCTTTTTTATCCGATGAATTGGTAGAATTTCTGTCTTTTAACAAAGCCAAAGAAGTTGTTATTGTTGGGCTTATGGCTGAAAAATGCGTTTCTAAAACGGCAATGGGAGCGAAAAAACAAGGGTACGATGTATTAATTATCCCGGAAGCTATTATAGGAGAAACGAAGAAAAAGAAGTCAAAAGCAATAAACAAGCTTGAAAAAAAAGGAGTTCAAATTATGCCTTTGAACGAATTGCTGAAGTATCTCTAATCAATTAACTTTGTCGGGATTTGAAAAATAAGAAAAATATTCTCATTTGTCCGTTGGATTGGGGACTGGGCCATGCAACGCGAATGGTTCCCGTAATTGAGATGCTTGAAAACAAAGGGGCAAATGTGATTATCGCTGCCGACAAAAGGCCACTGTTGTTTCTTCAAGAACGATTTCCAGAAATGGAGTTTGTCAAATTCCCGGGCTACGAAGCGTCTTATCCGGAAAAAGGATCGATGGCACTGTCCATGCTAAAGAGTGTGCCGGGTATGTTGAAACAGGCCAAACATTCAAATGCACTTTTGCAGAAATTGATTGTGGAGAAAAATATTGATGCCATCATTTCCGATAACCGCTACGAAATGTATTCAGCGAAAGTGCCTTCCATTTTTATCACCCACCAATTGAACATTCAAACTTCGGGATGGCAAAAGCTTGCTGACCCGGTCATTAAAAAAACAATCGACAATTACATTCGGAAATACGATGAACTTTGGATTCCTGATTTTGGTGGAGAGCCAAACCTTTCCGGGAAGTTGTCACACATCGGTAAAATGCCGACAGTAAACACTCACTTTATTGGGACTTTAAGCCGGTTTTCAAATCTCAAATTCAAACCATCAACGGAACAAATTGACTTGCTTATTTTAATTTCAGGACCGGAACCACAGCGCAGTTTACTTGAAGAATTACTCACAAAACAAGCATTGCAAACAAATTTGAAAACAGTTGTTCTTCAGGGAAAACCGGAAGATTCAAAAGTAATTGAGAGAGAGAATATAAAAATCATCTCCCACTTGCCCGATGCAGAATTCGCTACTTTGATTCAATCTGCAAAAATGGTCGTCAGTCGTCCGGGCTATTCAACTTTAATGGATTTGTCAGTGTTTGGAAAAAAGGCCATTTTTATTCCAACTCCCGGGCAGACGGAACAGGAATATCTTTCTGAAAGACTCTTGAAACAAGGAGTTGCCTACTCGCAGAAGCAAAGCGAATTTACCTTGGAAGCCGCCCTTCGCGAAGCGGAAACGTATTCGGGATTGCCTCAAATTAATAATGACGAAACTTTAGAAAAACAAATTGATTTGCTGTTGGGATAATCAGTAGGGACAGACGTTCTTTCAGATTTGTAATCTGAAAGTTCAGGGCATTGGATTTTTAATCCTTGGAATTGAAGACATAATATCTTTTGTTTGAGTGTTCAGATAATAAATCTGGACGAGCGGGATATTCCATATTTTTGCATTCCAATATTTCAACATCATGCTCATAAGAAAAGAAATGAAACTTGCCGATGTGATTCACCACGATCACATGCTGGTTCCTGTAATTAATCGTTTTGGAATTCACTTCGGTTTTGGCGATAGATCCATTGAGGAGATTTGCACAGAAAAACAAGTCAATATTGGCTTTTTCATAACCATTATCAATGCCTTTCACGATAAGCAATATTTCCCTAAGCAGCATTTACAAAGCTTCCCGGCAAGCATGTTGGTAGATTATCTGCTCAAAACGCATCAGTACTATATTGATGATAAAATACCTGAAATTGAAGGCTTAATTCAAAAGATGACCACGAATGCGAAAAGCAATGAGGAGTCCTATTTGCTGGCCCAGAACTTTTTCACCGAATATAAAAATGAATTGATAACGCATACCGAACGGGAAGAAAAAAGGATCTATCCATACGCAGTCGCTTTGGAAGAAGCGATAAAAACCGGGCTTGTTTCAGATGTGCTTCTTCAACAATTGAACTCCTATTCCATTATCGAATATGAGGCAGAGCACGAAAATATTGAAGAGAAATTATTTGATCTCAAAAACATCATCATTAAATACTTACCGGCACCTTCGGACGATCAGCTCAGTTTTCATATTTTGGATGAACTGTTTATGTTTGAAAAAGATTTAAACGAGCATGCACGTATTGAAAACTTGATTTTGATTCCCAAAGTGGAAGCCATGGAATTGGAATTAAAAAAACAGGGGACAATAAAATGATTGTACATTTAACAGTTGTTTTGGTAGAAAGTACTTACCTGATACGTGCCGGTATTGAAAACCTGCTTTCGGAATTGCCCGGAATGGTTTTGCAGTCCGTTTTTGATGGAACAGAAAAAAACTTATCTCAAAAAATAATAGACTGCAAACCCGATCTTGTCATCGTTAATTGTAGCATTAATCAGCAAATATTGGTTTCATTGGTTAATTCACTGAATACGGAGAATGGGGTTATCCAGATCGGATTAACAAATGAAAACACACCTTTAAATATAAGTAGTCGTTTTTCTCATATTCTCAACTCCAATGAAGGAAAGTTTGAATTACTGGAAGCCTTGCGAAAAATAATTGGCAAGAGGGGAATAAAAAATGAAACGGAAAATGACCAGAAAAACTTGACTGCCCGCGAATTGACTATTCTGAAAAAAGTGTCTCTCGGACTCACAAACCAACAAATAGCAGATAAACTTTTTTTGAGTATTCACACAGTAATGACGCACCGGAAAAACATCACCAAAAAATTAGGAATCAAAACCGTTTCGGGTCTTATCGTTTACGCACTCATGAACAAATTGGTTGAAATGGGTGAGATTGAGCGGAGCAGGAAATAAGGTTTCTATTTGGCGCGCTTTCAGATTTGCAATCTGAAAGCGAGGGTATTGGATTTTCAATCCTGTAATTATAGATTAATAATCTACTGTTCTCTACGTCCAGATTATAAATCTGGATGAGTAGCAGATTGCATTGTGTCAACCAATCAAACAATTCAATTATTTTTGCCGCGATTTAATATTACATCAAACAGCTTATAAATGGAACCTATTGGAATATTTTACGGATCAACATACGGCATGACAGAGAAGTCGGCCGAAAAAATAGAGAAAGCTTTTGGCAGAACAAAAGTTGATGTTTACAACCTGGCCACTGCTACTATTGAGGATATGAAAAAATACCGCAACCTCATTTTTGGCACCTCGGCCTGGGGCATTGGCGAAATGCAGGATGACTGGGAAAAATTTATCGATCATTTATCGGAAATGGATTTTTCGGAACGCAAATTGGCATTGTTCGGATTGGGTGACCAAAAAGAATATCCCGAAAGTTTTGTCGATGGACTCGGAACTTTGTATTGTAGGCTTCCCAATAAGTCAAGTGTTGTTGGTGCCTGGCCAATTGAGGGTTACGATTTTTATTTTTCGCTCGCCAATAAGGAAGGTGAGTTTGTGGGATTGGTTCTGGACGATCATCACCAAAAAGAATTGAGTGACGGACGCATCAAAAGATGGGTGGCCCAATTGAAGAAAGAATTTATTTAATCTGATAAAATGCTTAACTACATTGTTTGGTCTGTAAGACCCGAAATATTTACGCTGCCTGAAGACCTTTGGCTTATTGGTGGGTTTTCTGTCAGGTGGTACGGTTTACTTTTTGCCTTTGCTTTTATTTTCGGCTATATTATTATGCAGAAGATATTTAATAAGGAAGGTGTCCCCATTAAAGTGCTTGACGAATTGACTACAACCATGGTTATTTCGGTAATTGTGGGTGCACGTTTGGGCCATTGTCTTTTTTACGAACCGGCCTATTATTTGTCGAATCCCATAGAAATTCTGAAAATTTGGGAAGGCGGCCTGGCGAGTCACGGTGCTTCGATTGGTATTTTAATTGGCTTGTATATTTTCTCCCGAAAAAACCATAAACCCTACATCTGGATAATGGACCGGATAGTTATTGTAGTGGCATTGGGTGGGGGTCTCGTTCGTTTAGGCAATCTGATGAATTCAGAAATCTTTGGAGATATAACTACCATGCCATGGGGATTTATTTTTGAAAATTATTATGACGCATTCTATACGACTGATCCACGTCATCCAACCCAGCTTTATGAAGCTCTGGGCTACTTCACCATTTTTCTGATTACCGGTTGGATTTACAAAAAACACGATGGGCATCCCCGACCAGGACAAATGTTTGGTATTTTCCTAATCCTTTTGTTTGGTTCGCGATTCTTCATCGAATTTATTAAAATTCCACAGGTTGGTTTCGAAGAACAAATGACATTAAATTTGGGGCAATGGTTGAGTATTCCGTTTGTTTTGGCAGGAGTTATCATACTACTTTGGTCACGAAAGAAAAAGGAAAATTCAGTTTAAACCTCAGGCACTCTAAACTCTAGGCACTTTAAACTTTAGGCACTAAATTTGTATTTTTGAACCCTAATTCAAGTAGATTCTTATGGCACAAAAACCTTCCATTCCGAAAGGTACACGCGATTTTTCCCCCACCGAAATGGTAAGGCGGAATTATATTTTTGATACTATCAAATCCGTCTTCCAAAACTATGGCTACCTGCCCATTGAAACGCCGGCCATGGAAAACCTGGGTACTCTGATGGGAAAATACGGTGAAGAAGGCGACCGGCTTTTATTCAAAATTCTGAACTCGGGAGATTATCTAAAAAATGTAACACTTAATGAAGAAACTTCAAATCAATTGAATAAATTGACCAGGACTATTTCTGAAAAAGGATTGCGATACGACCTTACTGTCCCTTTCGCACGTTACGTTGTACAGCATCGAAACGAAATTACTTTTCCTTTTAAGCGCTACCAGATTCAACCCGTTTGGCGTGCCGATCGGCCACAGAAAGGACGTTATCGCGAATTCTATCAATGCGATGTTGATGTGATTGGCTCAAATTCTTTACTAAATGAAGTGGAGTTGATTCGGATGGTTGATGCTATTTTTAATGTGTTGAACATTGAGGTGGTCATTAAAATCAACAACAGGAAAGTGTTGAGTGGAATTGCTGAGGTAATTGATGCGCCTGAAAAACTCACAGATATTACCACTGCCATCGATAAATTGGATAAAATTGGAATCGAGAAGGTTTATGACGAATTGCGCGCAAAGGGCCTGGAAGAAGATACCATTCAAATGCTGGAACCCATTATTAACCTGGGTGGCGACAACCAGAAAAAGCTGAACTGCTTGACCGAACTCATCGGAATTACTTCAGATGGCTCAAAAGGAATTGCCGAACTACAAACCATGCTTGATCTTTTAAGCAAATTAAATATAAAATCGGAAGTTGAAGTTGACCAGTCGCTGGCACGCGGACTGAATTATTATACCGGTGCAATTATTGAAGTGAAAGCCAAAGACGTAAACATTGGAAGTGTTTGTGGCGGTGGAAGGTACGATAATCTGACGGGTGTTTTCGGCCTGCCTGATGTTTCAGGTGTGGGTGTTTCTTTTGGTGCTGACAGGATTTATGATGTTTTGAACGAACTGAACCTATTTTCCGAACAGGTGCAAAACAGCACCAAAGTAATGCTGGTGAATTTCGGAGAAAAAGAAGGGATTTATTCCTTGAGCGTATTGCAGCAATTGCAAGAAGCAGGAA
>Ga0164315_10004038_pt1 | contig 11386 bp, 9 predicted proteins | sample GuaBasSedimGuay6_FD_113737 | JGI IMG/M metagenome (GOLD analysis project Ga0164315, IMG submission 113737) | Subseafloor sediment microbial communities from Guaymas Basin, Gulf of California, Mexico - Guay6, Core 4569-2, 0-3 cm | ecosystem: Environmental > Aquatic > Marine > Hydrothermal vents >...
ATTTGATCTACCTGTCCCTGTTTGTAAGATCACTGTAGCAATAGGAGTGTAAAACCTCTTAACAAATTTACTTATTAATAAACTTGCAACCTCTTCTAGTGCTCCAGCTCTTGCAGCAGTCCTACTTGTGTACTGGAACTGACCCTGCACACCAACAATACCGTCATATAAACCCGTTGTAGCAAAGAGGTGAACACACATATAATCATTATTAGTAACAGAAAGTAATGTACCATCTCCTGTTACTGGGTCAATAGCGTTATAAGGCAATAGTGTACCAGCATAGTCAGCACCAACACTACCTTCATAGACCATAGGGTAATCATCGGCTGCTTTGATCTTCCACACACTACCTATCTTATACACTATAGGTATCTGTGCAGGAAATGTCAGCACTTGCTGTCTACTATCCGTTTCATACACAATATCAGCTAGAAGTATCTGTCCGTCTTCAACAGAGAGCTGAGCATCAGTAGCTACATCACCTGACCCATCCGCACTTATGTTTTCTAATGCTAAGCCATAACTATACATAGCACCATTTAATAGAATAAAAGTATTTCTAGTAGTCTGTGACATGTTAACGTCATAACGCAGGTCTTGGACAACATTGTACTCAGCATCAGCCGTGTTCACTGACACTCTTGCTACATACGCACCATTCTCTAGTATGGCTGTGCTAACAGGGATACTCGAATCGACTGTTGCGAGTTCACCTGCGTCATCATAGTAAACCAAGTACTCAGGAACTAGCGTAGGAACTATAATACTTTCATTTGTTTTAGTATATTTTTCATTATACGACCAAACAGTAAAGTCTGGGTTTCCTGCTTTTGGTATTAGTGTCAGCTCACCTGTAACGAAGTCAAAGTCTAGCCAGCTATTACCACGTCCTACAATACCTGCAATCTTATCTCGCTTATAATCTAGGTCTTCATGGCTTGCCTTAGCTTGGTCAAGCACGTAACCCTGATTAGCAGACAATGCTTTGGTTGCTTCTTGTGTTACTAAGTCATCAACGATCTCAATAGCTGTACCACCGTCACTACTCCCTCCTCCACCAGCACCAGAGTATGAAATCAAATCCCAGTCAGCACTGATCAGAGCACTTTGTACATTTATATCTATACCATAGGCACTAGCATCAGGGACTATATCTGCATACGCACCATCAGCAATGAACAGACCTTGAACGGAATATGAACTAGACAGCCAATAGTCTAAATCTTTACCATAAGAAATTGGAGTAGCTGTAACCGTTTCAAATGAGAAGGTCTCAACACCGCCACCTGCTGCTTGGGTAGCTGGAGTAACCACAAAGCTAATATAGCCAGCTTCATTAGAACTGGACTGTATTGACCACGAAGAACCCATAGCAGTAATGATGTCACCAGGTACTAATGCCTGAAGCTCTGCTGTTCTATCGCCTGAAGCATTGTCAGTGTAGCTGATACTTAAAGTGTCACTAGCCTTATCTGCATGAACTATCTCCCCTGCGGTAGGAGCACTCACATTATTAGGTGTCTGGTAATCCCAGTCACCTGTCCATACTGTCGGCATAGCCACAGGTTCATTCACTTGAACTATTAAATCAAAAGCAGTGCCTGCTTTAACTATCGTCTGTGATATGCCCTTAACTATCCAACCCGTAGTATCCGCATCAAAACTTAGTATCTGCTGTGCAACAGGAGAACCCAAAGGGTCTACCACTATTATGATGTTGTAGTGGTTGCCAGCAACTGTATTTATACGATACGAGTTCAGATACCCGTCAGAGGTAAATGTGTATCTATTACCGAACAATACTTGCTTAGCGAGTAGCTGATCATTGACTATAGTTCCAGTGTATGCGTTAAAAGGATCGCCTACAGGTTGAGGACCAGCACGATCATTCGTACCTGCTGGATTAACTACTATCGCACCCCACGCATCGTCACGTACCCATTCGTTAAAAGCGTAGAACGCATTAACCCAAATACCTTTCCACACGGCTCTATTGGATAGGTCAGTTTCTAAGTCAGTAACTTCAGACTGAGCATGACTGTGAGCAGTAGGGTCACGACTGTCACTTAATCTAGCATCATTACCCTCACAAACGTCTCCTGCATCCGAACCAAAGTTCTTGTTAAATGCAGAGTTCTTAGGTGAAATGATGGGTTCTTTGGTAGTAATAGCATTAGCATTATCGGTGACTTGACCCTGTAGCACCGTATCTTTATTATCAACTTCTAGCTGTGTATATTTATCTAAGTCAGTAACCTCTGACTCAGTGTGATTATGGGCAGTAGGTGGTCTAGCATCACTTAATCTGGCATCGTTACCCTCAGTAACCGTACCAGTAACTGCCCCGAAATCCTTATTGAACGCTGTCTGCTTAGAAAAGGTATCTTCTTTTGCATCAAACAGAGCTTGTGCCACAGATACTTCAGGGTTAACAGGGTCAGTAGCATCTACAGTGACATTATCTCCTGCAACTACTGAATCAACCTGACCACCACTCCCTCCTGGGAGGGCATCTGACTCTGCCTTTGAATACACATCAATATTTGTGCGAGCACCAGCGGCTGTATCTGCACCCGTACCACCATGCTCTACAGCAAGGGTATCAGTAGATTCAAATGCAGCAAGACCCACTGTTGGGTCGTTTGGATCTCTTTGTTTTAAAGGTATTCTATCTGCCATCTCAACATCCTAACGGAACGTTTGTTTGTGTACCACTCGAATCCCAAAAAGGCAAAGCACCATTACTCATAGGGATACAGACTTGAGTACCCGTTGCATCCCAAAATGGAAGAGGCGATGTACCACCTCCCCCAATATTGTTATCAACATATCTCTTATTAGCTGCGTCAGTGGGCAGTAGAGGATCATCAAGACCCTTTACTACCTTAACCAGTATATCTACTAAGAACTGTCTAGTAGCCATTAGCCTAGTATGATGGCTCTGTACTGATTAGCAGATGGTGGAGCATTGAATGTATATAAACAGTTATTAGCATCGCTAATCTGCATGTCACATTCCATAACTGCCCCTGTAGAGTTCTCATACAACTGCATCTGCAAATCTGTATTGTTAAGGGCGTGAGCAATAACAAACGCTACAGAAGAACCGTCACCCACATCTACCGCATAGCTCGCAGCACCGATAGGTAAAGCATTTAGCTTAGCCTGTAACTTTAAAGGAGTAACTGCTGTTACATCATCTGTACCTGCATTTACTTCTGTCTGGGTAGCAATACGGATCTTACCAGCAGTAATCTCTGTAGCATCACCAATTTGGTTAGATATAACGTCCCATGATGTGCCTACTGTGGCTTCGTCACCGCCTGCGTTGTCAGCGTTACAGATGATCCAGTCACCTTGCTGGACGACCTTACCACCCGAACCACCGATCTTGCCTCCAGGTTGTGCAATATACGCATGGCCTTGAATAGCAGCAGGGTAGTCAGGCTCTGGAGTACAGTCAATAATACCTTCAAAAGTAATACCTGTAGTCACCAAGTCATCAACGTAGGCTTTACTTACAGCATTAGTAGGACCCCAAGTTGAGCTGTTAGATGAAATGGTTACACTATCAGAAGCCAGAACATTTACAATCACATCGCCATTAGCATCACGCAACATCAATGTGTCAGGTGTTGCAAGGTTTGTGGCATTATCAAGTTTGAGTTTATCTACTGCTGATAGGAAACCAGAAGCTGATTGAGTGGCATCGAGTACAGTGAATGTGATAGTGCCATCACCATTGTCTGTAGCGATTAGAGCCGCAGTACCAGATAATACGTCATCAACACGACCTGTTATGTCTTTCCATATACCCGACTGTCGTAACATGAGTCTGGAAGTTGATGAATTATAATAAATCTGACCTTCTGTAGGTGTTGAAGGTGCAGCCGCTAGAATGTGGATAACCACATTTTGAATCTCATTATTATTGAGATCAATATTAGTTAGAAAAGTACGAGCCATTATGGTACTCCTGATTAGTTAAAGAACGCTTGCCCCGTAAACGGAGCACTAAATGTTAGCACCACATTATCGTTGTCTACATGTAGCACATCACCTTCTACCGTATTGCTACCTGTATCTACTACTGTCACTGATGTCCGTTTACCTAAACCATGAGTCACTGTCCAAGTGGCAGACGCTGTACCTTGCGTATGTATATAAGTCTTATCACCACCTGACCCACCTACAAAATCAACCCATGCCCCAGACACCCATTGATATGTGATCTGAGTGTCACCGACATATACTGTCATACCCTCTTTCTTTCTGAGAGTAGGTATAGCATCCCTATCAGCTAAGGTGTCCACACTTCTGTGACCACCTTTATTCCATATATCCTCTGTTACCGCATATTCATCTTGGTCATCAGAGGGGGCTATAATCCCTGATAAGGTTACTGTTCCTGGTATCTTAGCCATAACCTCCTCCTATGATAGCGTTATTCTAAGTGATGCATTTATTATATTAGTAGTCCTATGAACATAATAGTCTGCTGTCACTCCTGCTGCATTTGTTATGGATACCATATAGGGTAATTCCATCGCCACTGCAAAACCTGTATCTGGATCTGTCGCTTTAGTATATAGGCCGAAAGACACAGGATAGCATATATATTTATACCCACCACCTGCTGAGAACGAATAAGTGCCTGAATATCCTGACACAAGTGATGAACTGGATAGCCCAAGTATAGCAGACTCGTCCAATACCGTAGAGACAGAGTTGCCATAATGATTAGCGTATCGCCAATTAATGCGATAGTCCCTGCTCAGTGATCCGCCTTGAGTATTCTCTGAGTTAATAGTCCATGTTGCAGAACCTACCCCCATCAACTGCACATCTGACCCTATATCTACTGACTGATCTCCATCATTTACTAAGCCAGTGGCTAGTACATTGAGACCGTAGAGAACATCTACACGAGGTGCGTTAGCAGTATTAGTGGTTGCCCAGATAAAGGGTCTAAAGCCTCCGACTACTATATCACCTACTTCTACAGTAGAGGATTGACCTGATATATAGAAAGAAGTAAAAGATGGATACTGGTAAGGGTATAGTAACTTATCAAACATCTGTGAAAAGGTCTGATTGTTAAAAGTATCACCCTGCTCTACGCCACCTAAATCTTCTGGTACTGGAACTAGATTGGTATATGAATCGTTTGGGTTCTGCCCAGGGATTCCTGGATAGATAATATGTAAAGCCTCTGGCACTAAATCACTAGAGATCTTAGACCGTATAACTTCATCCACAATTTGTGTGGGTAAGCTCTCTGTCTCAACTACAGTTATCTTAGTCTGTATGTCAGAAGTAAGTATGGTAGGGTTTGTATCATTCTGTATAACCGTGTCTACAGGTGGATTAGTTTCTACCTTAGTTTGGTTGTCATCTACTACAATTATCTCACCAGCCATGATGTACTCCTATCTGGTAGTCTCATCGTACGCCTTAATAGACCCCCTACACAGTCGCCTAACATCTGTATTAGGAAAGATAATCTCTAAGCCATAGACACCAGATAGCCAGTCCCAATCGGTAGATAATACGTCAGACACATATAGGTCAATAGTTCCTGCCGCATCCCCTAACTGTATTCCACCATTTTCTGTGGTGAGTTCGTGGAGTATCACATCTGAGGTGATCTCTGGCCTAATCTGCATACGAGCAGTAGCACCTGTTAAGTCTATAGGGTCTTGCGGATCTACTTCATACGTCCATATAAATCTATGTCGAAATGTAGACCCTTTTTCAATCTCTATGTTTATGACAACACTACGTCTTGATATTTTAACAGCCATGCTATGTACCTGTAATGAAAAATGAACTCAAGTTCAACTTAGACAAAATATTGTGGCAAGGTTTCGTCTCCTACTACTTTACCAACTGCTACACCATTGAATATTCTAACATCACCGCCTATAGCATACCGTATTGAATTGCTTTTTGGTATATCTTTCAAGCCAGTAGGAGTGGCTACCTGCAACACTGAGCCTTTGTCTACAACTACTGTGCCTATGGCGGCATCCGCACTAGGTAGCAGTAACTTTTTAAGACTAGCTATGGAATTACTCATATACGTGGTCTCTCTATGTCTAAGTCAGTGAACAGATCGGCCTCAGTAGCACTGTGTGATATGCCAATTATCTTTCCTCTCCATACTCGGCCTTGCAGAGCATCAATGACTTCTACTATCTGGCCTACTCTTACGTTAGACCTATAGTTTGTGGATAGGGATATAGTATCAATAGGCTCATTGTCCTGTATTTCTGTAGTACCCCTGTTAACTGCCACAGTCACATTGCTGAGAAGAGGATCAATGATGTCTGGACCCCGTATATCCCCTGGTGATCTTATGACAATGATATCTACGGACATTAGGCTGTATGTCCTGCAATGAATACTACTACAGGAAACTCGGTAGACCCGTTAACTGTTAGTGGTACATTATTCAGTCTATACGCTACATAGGTTGCTGTATAGCTTGCTTTAAGTACGGCTACTGCCTCTGTCGGTATACTGACCTGCGTTTCTGTAGCAGTAACTGCTCCACCTACTGTACCAAACCACTGAGATGAGAAGCCCCCATTATTAGGGTATGATAAATTCTTAGACCGCTCATTAGCAAAGATCAAGTAACCATCGTTGCCTTCACCTACCTTATAGGGAGCACCTGCCGATATGGGTGTCAAGTTACCTATGCTTGTAGTAATATCATCAATGACTACTCCAGCACTTTTGAAGATCAGAATAACTGGATCATCAATACCTGGAACAAACTGAGTATTACCATTGTTCATACCATCTGGTCTACCATCTACTTCTGCTGTAAGAATAGCTGAGCTATCCTCGTCTTTAGTGAATTGCACAGTGACGCTCGTTGTGTACTGTTTAGCTGCCATTTTACTGATCCTCTATAACATATTGAACTGGTGTACCTGCTACGCCCTGCGTATCACATATTAGGCACTTAACTTTATATTTAACTAGAGCTAACCCGTATCCGTTGTGTACAGTAAGGTCTGCTGTTAATTCACTTTCGTATTGTTTATGAATTATAGCCCCTAAACTTACAGAGTACCATGTTATGCTCGTGATACTCTCTGCTATAAAGGACAGAGCACCTTTACCATCTACAAACTCAACTACCTGCTCTTCGTCTCTAGTGTCCCATGTTTGCGTACCTATAAATGCAGTACCTGCATCTGTAGTCTTAATTAAGATACCAAGCCTCCACGGTGTAGGGTATGCACGTAACACACCTTTTAACTCGTTAGTTTCATCTGGTATGAACTCTAAAACGTCCCCATAATCATTGTCACTGTCAGTGACTCTGTACTTGTTATAGCCTGATCTAGCCTCGTAGTTCTCACTCGCAGATAGGTTGTCTTGCAGATCAGCATAGTAATGGTCTACCGTAGAGGTAGGATATGCATTAGTGTTAACTATGTACTTACTGCGAACTATTAAACTACCATCTAAGTCAGAAGTAATGATAGCCCCAAACGTGCCAAGTATGGATACCACTAAGTCCAGTGGCTGAGCATTAGTAGCCACCACTAGATTAGCAGGGATATACCAATCAGTGAAGTCCCAAGTAACTGATTGACCTAATATGTCTTCTACAATCTCACTTGCTAATGTTGCAGTATCATACGACACAGTGACTGAAGATGACCTTGGTGATCTGAGAGACATAGCAGGACTCTGCCCCTCTACCACTATAGATGACTCCGCTGGGCTTCCTCTATCCACACTCTTAGTGTTGTACTGGAATGTATACACCTCACCACGAAGGTCAACTGTAAATAACGCACCCTCTACAAACTCACCATAGTAAGTAAGGTCTTTCAGTATCATTCTACATGTCCACACAGGGTCGCTTTCTGCTATAGCTATGTTAGTCTCCAACAGCTCTACCCATTTTCCGTTTATGTATGCACGAGGTGGGGCTAACATTGGTGGTATTACTGTATCTGCCTGTAGTGTCCAATAACTAGAGTGGTCAACCACTACGGTGTTGTGTCCTAGTATGCCCCAGTCACTCTCGTGCTGTACGACAGCAGGATACACACGAGTGTACGTAGCTTCATGTTGCTTTCTGTTTATAGTAAATATGGTGTACACAGACTCATGTTGTGCATTTGCGTACCCAAGATTATTGTACTGAGCTGTATGCTGATATACGACCATAGGTGGTGAGTCATACAATGCAGTATGTCCAGCTCGTATAAACGATAGGTTATTATAGTTAGATACATGCTGGTTACGTGCTATAGGGAATTGGGTGTATGTGGACACATGTTGCTGATTCACTATAGCAAAGTCACCCCATGCAGCTTCATGCTCCGCTGACACTATGTAGTTGTATATGGATTCATGCTGATTAGCCACTGTCTCAATAATAGTATCGTAAGGTGCTTCATGTTGTGCATTGAACACGCCTAGCTCTATATACGGGGCAGTATGTTGCACTGACATACTATAGTGGATAAGAGCTACATGCTGATTAGCCGCTCTAGTCTCATATAGTGCTTCATGTTGTGATACAACGGATAGGCCATACGAGGATTCATGTGCATAACGGACTTTAAAGTACGCATCAAACATGTACTCTTGGCTTATATATTTATACAGGTCAACATCTACCGTCCATTCCTGTCCTAATTCAAACTTAAACAAAGTCTTATCTCCTGGTGGTAAATATGATACAAATATCTGTGTTGAGTATGAAGATATAAACAAGGGGTTACTTGTGTTATTTACTGTACTAGACCCGAATATCATTAATGGGTGAGCACCGTCTCCCCAATAACTTAGCATAAGAGCGTTGTGTGGTGGGCTTCCTTTCCATGCCTCAAAGTACTCTCTAGGTGTGCCTGGGTATGCAGAAGGCTCTGTAGACCCATACGCTAATAATGCTGGTGAAGCAGGGGTAGTTAAGATATTCTCACCGTACGCACCTACACCATCCGCTGACTGAATGTAAGCCACACGCTCTGCTGTGGTCTGCCAACCTACAGGGAAGAGTAGAGAATTGTGTGCCATGTATTCCACATAGCCCATGTTATGACTGTGTATATGGGATACATCAGGGCCATACCCATTCCATATCCCTTCAATAGCTGCTAACCCGAAGTTATCCCTATGATTATTTACATAGTCTAGTAACTCCTGCACAAAGTCCATACTTGTTATTAGGTATTCTAGCCCAAGCTCAGATTCTCTCAAGTTAGCACCAGAAGAGTCTAAAGCATACTGCATGTCCAGCTCTAGGCTTATAGCTCGTACTGAGTACTCCTGATCTATCTCCCATCGTGATGCTACTAGCTCCATGAGCCTTGGATATTCATGACCTAGCTCAAATATGGCATCACCTAGTGCATACTGCATGTCCAGCTCTAAGATTATAAGAGATAACCCAGAGGCATTTACCACACAGTTGTTTATACCAGCAGCATTTATTGGCCTAGAGTTTATAGCACTGGATATAGGGCAATCAGCACCCACCCCTCTGGTGTTATATGATATGTCCCATTCTTTTCTTACACGTTTGTCTGACTCTGGGATACTTATATCATTTATTCGCTCATCATTTACATCAAAAGTATACTCTTGCTTCGGTGGTACAGGAGACCCACCTACTGCTGCCATAATAAGAGTATTACGGCTTTTTATGCCAATAGAATCATGTATTACAATGGATGCTAAGGGGTCAGTTAGCTGTACATTGCCTAGTTGCACCCCGTTGTCTCTTGATCTCTCGTACACTGCATCAATCGTGTGATCATGGTAGAGAGAGGCAGACCCGTCCACTGTTATGCCAAGTATGCCACTAGCATTTATATCCTGTGAGTTACTTAATGCAGTACTAGATGGTCGAGTACGTTGCCCTATACCCTCTAATGCGTGGTCATTAGTTATGTTAATGGACGCATCTTTATATGTAGCATTTATCCACTGATATACTACAACATCATCTACAGCAAACGGATTAGTATCTGGGTAGTTACTGCTGTTAGCTGTACCTTTGAATCTGACTTTGACATCAGAGTTGGTATAGCTGTTGAGGTCTAATGATTTGTTATTCCAGAAATAACTATCACTAGCATCTTGGAATGTGTCTGCTGAGGTTCTGATAAACTCAGTAACCCAAGCAGATCCGTCCCATACTTGAACTTCAAATGTGCCTGGTGCATAGCCATTAGCAAAGTACCAATGCAGAGAGTAGTAAAAAGATGCATAAACTCGGTAAGTGGTGGGGTCATACGCAGTTATTGTATCGAGATTAGCTACATCATTTATATTAGCAGGGGTATATTCTACGAAGTTACCCCCTTGAAAGCCTGAGTCAGGTCCTGTACCGTAGTTACCACCACTACTAGATACCACAGACCAATCACCATTATCTCCTGCGGCATTTTCAAGATAAGGCCCTAGACTTCCATCAGTGAATTGAGAGATATGTACTACAGTCGGTTCGCCCTCTTCAATAATCAAAGGAACAGTAGAGCTACCCTCTGCCTCAGTGGGTTGCCCTTCGTCCTTTACAACCATAATGTTGTACAAACCAAACGCAGGCATGGTAGGTATTATTAATTCTATCTCATCATCTGCCCATGAAGCTGTGCTCGCCTCTACCGCCACTGTAGATGTATCTAATGTGAACGCATCCAGTATAAGAACTTTATCGTTAACGCCTTTGGTTGCCCCAAAGTTACCACCTACAATGTTCACAGACTCGCCAACACTGGCGTATTCTTTAGGTGGATCTATAAATTCAATAAAGGGAGAGAGGTCTACATAGTCATATACCATTTCCCATTTCTGGTTAGTATTCCATGTACCACCATTAGGGTTGCCTTCAGTAGGCCATGTAGCTGGATATGATGCAGAGGGATCATTAGATACAGAAGAGGATGAGATGAACCAACCACCAGATGGCCCCCAATCTGGAACATCGTTATAGTGATGGAAGTTACGACCAGATCCAGCTTGTCCTTTTACTACAACCCAGATAGGTTGACCAGAAGGATATACGCCTGTTAGGGTGAAAGTGGGTGCATCCCAATCCACTCTAGTAGTATTCTCCACCCATTCTTCAATGAGGACAGCACCTGTAGGATCGTCTACTGTGCCACCTGAATATACTGCGAATCTGAGGTCAGTTTGAGTAGCTGCCTGACTACTGGAGTAGGTAACTTGTAAAGTTAATCCTGTAGCTGTCCCATGCCATTCTGGTATGAGATAAGAGATCATCCATACAGCTTCTACGACTGTGCCATAACCTGTGCCGTATGTAGCCCCTACTCTGTTCTGTGGCATACCTCACTCCAAATATTTACTAGGTATAGATAGAGTCAAACTCGCCAGCTAAGAA
>Ga0164315_10004039_pt1 | contig 11386 bp, 12 predicted proteins | sample GuaBasSedimGuay6_FD_113737 | JGI IMG/M metagenome (GOLD analysis project Ga0164315, IMG submission 113737) | Subseafloor sediment microbial communities from Guaymas Basin, Gulf of California, Mexico - Guay6, Core 4569-2, 0-3 cm | ecosystem: Environmental > Aquatic > Marine > Hydrothermal vents...
ATTAATGCTAATGCTGACGCACTTGCCATTGAGTCTGGGTCTGGATTATCATGCATCACAATTAATAGAGTATCTGTTCTCTCTTTTATCTCGTTAAGCTTGTTTAGTAGCTTCCTTGCATTTTTAACTTCACCAACTTTTTCTATCGTTTCAACAACTGCTCTAACTATTGCAGTTCTTGGATTTATTATATAGTCAATCTTAACTTCCGTCTCATACTGTTCCTTCAAGACATTCTCTATATCTTCAACGGAGACATCCTCGGGCAGTATGACAAGAACTGAGACATCTTTATTGTTACTTCTAATGACATGGAGCGTTTTTGCTATTGTCTGGACGTCAGTAGTAGTTATTATAACTAAATCCGCTCTCTCGATATGTGCTTTAAGAAGTGTAGCTGTGTAAGAAAAGTCACCTTGAACAACTTGAAGTCCACTTTCAGCTAGTGTTTGAGCTCTAATCATATCTTTTTCTATAACAGTTACGTCAAACTCTCCCATGAGGGCTTCGGCAATGGCTCTTCCTAATACTCCACCACCGAGGACGAGGACCTTCATGACTGCCCACCTAGGCCAATAATGTTTAAATATGACCCTCTAATCTAATGTATTTAAATGCATGTCCCTAGACTAACCTAAAACATGCTGAGGGTGGACATATATATACCTAATGGTGAGGGATATGGAAATACCTGAGATCAAACCTTCCATTGAAAATACTGTATGTCTCTCGGGAAATGAAGTTCTTAGCACTCTTGGAGATCTCTTAAATTCCCCTAATGTCAGGGGAGTATATGCTAAGATATTTGGCAAGGATGAGAAAGAAAGTTACATTATAGAAATACTCGCTGATAAATTAAGACTCTTGGCAATTGAGGGCACCTACATTCAAAAGAAAGAGAAAGTATATGGTGAGGAAGCTATCAGGAAACTTGCAGAGCTTGCAGATATACCCCTAATAGTAACCGCTTACGCTCTGGATGACAAGATGTTTAAGCTTGTTTTGGCAAACAACATTGATGTATATTCAAGAACTCCCGCAGTTCCCCTTTCTGAAGTCTTTAAAAAGAGGGCAAAAGAAACTATTGAAGAAGCTATTACCGAGGCTAGAGAGGAAAAAGAAGAGGAAATAAAGCAGATAACTAAGAAAGCTGAGGAGATCAAAGAAGAAAAGAAGGATATCAAAAAGCCTGAAGTAAAAGAAGAGATTGTCCTAGATATTAGAGGGAGGGATAATGCGGAAATCCCTGAGGACCTTAAGAGAAGGGTTGAGGATGCATTGAAGGACTATGTGAGGATAATAAAAGCAGACATATCTTCTAATATCCCAGGAGCTCAACTTAAATCTGTGAGAATTGAAGGAGAAGTTGGAGAAGGAACACTTTACATGGTGGGAGAGTTTTACATAGTGGCAGAAAACGGAGATCCTGAGATAATGAAGAGGAAAGGTCTATTTTTACTCCACAAACACGTACCTAAAATCGGGAGGTCTACTAACTTAAAACCGATAATTAGGGAGTTTAAGTTAAATGTTGTTGTTGGAGGAGAAATAGCGTCTATGGAAGCCAGGGAGAGGGAAGATGTGACATTGTGGAAGCTAACTCGGCCTCCAACAGCTCAATTAGCTCCAAACTTGTACCTCACAGTGGATCCAAAATTTAGACAGTACTTTGTTGGTTTTGCAAGAACATTATTAAAGGAAATTGAAGATGAGGGAGTGGTTGTTGACAAACTGGAAATAGAGACTCTTGGTGGAGTAAAAGAATTTGAAATAAACATACATCTTGAAGGAAAATCCAGGGATATTGATGGCCCTATGCTACAGGCAAGGCTTCTTGGCCTGGCCAAGAGGCATGCTTCGGAGCTAACTAAGATCGTTGGAAAGTATGTTTGGATAAATCGTGTAGATGTTGCTTTAACTAAGCCACTTGAGCAAGAATTCTCAGCTAAGGCAACGGAATTACTTAAGAAGAAAGAAGAAATAGAAAAAGAAGTAGAAAAAATGCTAAAAGAAGCAGGAATAGAGGAGCTAAGTTACCTCTTGGAAGATAAGAAAAAAGAAATGGAAAAGACAATTATAGCATCTAGGATTAATTCTGCAGTCCAGGATTTGAAGCAAAAGATGCAAGATGAACTAAAAGCAATACCAAGAGCGAATTTAAGGTGGCTTAAGGTCAACTATGAGGTTAATGGAAACGTCATAGAGGTGCTAATTGAGGCTAGCCTTGCTAAACTTGAAGAGGAAGGGTTGTTTGGGGTATTGGTAGGTATCAGTGATGAGGAAATAAGGAGAAGGGCTACCGAGATAATTACAAGGATTCTTAGAGAGGTTTCGCGGGAGCACCAGGTGCAGATAAGGATAAAGAGGCTCAATATACTCGTTAGGTGATCAGCACTCAAGATCCTCATCACGACTCAGAACCTGCCGAGGTCATCATCTCAGCCCAACGACCCTTGATTGAATGTGCCTTGGAGGAAAAATATCCCTGGGGTTTATCCCTTTTTTCCTTAATGCGTATCTTAATTCAGTCTCATAATCACCCTTTTCAAGCTTTTCGCTTTCTTCTTCCTTCACAATAAATATCTCGCTGACGAGCTCTCTTATTGTTTTGTATCCAAGCCCCAGGAGAGGCCTTATATATGCAACGTTGAACTTATCCTCAAGAGAGCGAGCCTTTCCAAGGTCTAAAAATGGAACTCTATCATCCCTTCTAGTACCATCGCTTATTCTCTCAACATCTTCCCTAGAGGCTATCAGCTATAAAGCCTTCTCATGGATGTACTGGATTGCCCTTCCTGGCCTTCTATCCTCGATACACATTCTGACTGCCTCCTCTAGGACTTCTCTGGGGGCTTTAACTACCTCATGATCGAATCCTAGGATCTCCGCAGTTTCTCTCGCGAACTTCCAGTTGTCGAGGAGGCCGAAGGTTATTGTTACGAGCTTAACTTCATATCCCATCCTTGAAAGCATCCACGCTGCCAGTGAAGAATCCTTACCCCCGCTAAACAGGTGGTAAACCTCCCTCATCATGCTCAAACCTTTCGCCCTCGCAATAAAGAAATTACCCTTGCAAAAGTCGGGATAAAATGTCCAGAACCTTGACATTTAGCAACACTTAAATACTATTTCATGGAAATGAAAATTGTGGGTGGGAAAAATGGTTGAGAGGTCGAAGGTGAGGGTTCTCATAGCCAAGCCAGGTCTTGATGGTCACGATAGGGGTGCAAAGGTCGTTGCAAGGGCGTTAAGGGATGCAGGTTATGAGGTTATATACACGGGAATAAGACAGACCCCAGAACAGATAGTTGAAGCCGTAGTTGAGGAGGACATAGATGTTCTTGGTATAAGCATACTCTCAGGAGCTCACATGGTTTTAATCCCGAAGATATTAAAATTGCTTGAGGAAAGGGGGATAAAGCCAAATGAGGATATACTGATAGTTGCTGGTGGGATAATCCCTCCAGATGATGCTGAAGAGCTTAAGAAAATGGGTGTAGCTGAGGTCTTTGGCCCGGGAACTCCTCTCCAAGCAATAATTGAATTTATAGACAAGAATGTTGAGAAGCTCAAGAAGTTTCACCCAAGCTAACTTTATATTTTATAACTTTGGATAATTTCTCCAGTGATTAACCATGATAGACGAGCTAATTGAAAGGTTAAAGAAAGGGGATAGAAAAGCAGTTGCTAGGCTTATCACCCTCGTTGAGAATGAGGAAGGGAAGGCAAGGGAAATAGTAAAGAGGATATATCCCCTAACTGGCAATGCTTACATAGTTGGTATTACTGGCCCTCCTGGGGCTGGAAAATCATCTCTTCTTGATAAGCTGATAAGAGAAGCTAGAAGGGAAGGCCTCATAGTTGGAGTCATAGCCGTCGATCCAACATCCCCCTTTACGGGTGGGGCACTTCTCGGTGATAGGATTAGAATGCAAAGACATGCTACGGATCCTGGGGTCTTCATAAGGAGCATGGCTACTCGTGGCTCCTTGGGAGGGCTTGCAAAGGCCACGAACGATGCGATAAAAGTATTGGATGCTTACGGCTGTGATATCATATTTGTTGAAACCGTTGGAGTTGGGCAGGTTGAAGTGGATATCGTTAAGACTGCCGATACGGTTGTTTTAGTTACCGTTCCAGGCCTTGGAGATGACGTTCAGGCAATAAAAGCCGGATTAATGGAGATAGCGGATATACTCGTGATTAATAAGGCCGATAGGGAAGGAGCAGATGCTACGTACTTTGAGCTCTCCCTTACCTTGGACTTTGAGGCCGAGAAGTGGGAGAGGCTTGGTTGGAGACCTCCGATAATTGAGACAATTGCAACTACCGGTAAGGGAGTGAAGGAGCTCTGGGAGAAGATTAAGGAGCACAAGAAGTATTTAGAGTCTTCAGGAAGACTTGAGGAGAAGAGGAGATTCAGGATTGAGGAGGAGATAAAGACTATAGCTTCAGGAATAATAGCGAGTAAGGTTGAAGCTTCGATAAAGGAGGGGGAGCTTGAGGATCTAATAAGGGATGTCTTGGCTAAAAGGATTGATCCTTACACTGCCGCGGATCGGATAATTAAGGAGGTGATGTAGATGTTCAAGAAGATAGACCACGTAGGAATTGCTGTTAAGAACCTTGATGAGGCGATAAAGGTTTGGGAGGGCTTGGGTTTTAAGGTTGAGGAGGTTGAGGAGGTTCCTGACCAGAAAGTTAAGGTGGCAGTTATAAAAGTTGGAGAGAGCAGGATTGAGCTTTTAGAGGCGACAAGTGAAGATTCTCCGATAGCTAAGTTCATCGAGAAGAGGGGAGAGGGGATACATCACTTGGCAATTGGAGTGGAGAATATAGAGGCCAAGCTTGAAGAGTTGAAGGAGAAGGGCTACAGGCTTATCGATGAAAAGCCAAGAATTGGAGCGGGAGGCGCAAAGATAGCCTTTGTTCACCCTAAGAGTGTTACTGGAGTACTGTTAGAGTTGTGTGAAAGAAAAGAATGACTATTCTTCCTTATTTCTCTTTACGTAGGGCTTTCCAATGGCTATCGTGAAGCCCTTAAATGAGTCATCTTTCCTGTGGAACTCCATGGCTAGGGGCAAGTCGTGCTTTTCACTCACGACTATCCTTATCAGCCTGGCCCTCGGATGGTTGTCGAGGTAGCTTTCCTTTAGAGAATCATAATCATCAAGGGCCTTCCCTATCTCCTCTTTGTTCATCTCGTAGATTTCTCTCGAGTATGGACTGTGCTCCTTTATCTCTCTGATAGCCTTCTTCTTGTCCAAAGTTCACACCTTGACCCAGAAGCCGTTCTCGAACTTAAAAATGTTCCTCTTCTCGGCCATCCTCAGGGCTTCTTCAAGTCTCTCTTTAGGAACTTCAATGCCGTGGAGTTGCTTGAACAGCTCTATAATTTCATCCGTTGTCAGCTTGTCCTTTTCCTCGAACAGGTTGTTAGTTAAGTTTATCATGTCCTCAACGAAGTTCCACGGGAATATTATCCAGGCCCAGTCAATGTCTTTAGCGTAGTAATCCGGAACGAACTTTGAGCCTTTTATGTTTAGGAGTGTGGCCGTCCTTATCTCTGCGGGGTTTCTGGTCTTCATGTACTCGTAGGCTAAGCTCATGCTCTCTCCAGTGTCGGTGATATCATCAACCACTAAAACTTTCTTCCCCTCGAAGTCGTACTGTGCCCCGTACTTGAGTCTCGCCCTGCCATCAGGGGTCGCTGTTATCCCCCAGTGTTCAACTTTTATGCTTACGAGATCCTTAACGCCGAGATAGTCACAGTAGAGCCTCGCAGCTATCCATCCTCCCCTTGCGAGGCCAACTATAACGTCCGGCATCCATCCGCTCTCTAAAACCTTCCATGCTCCAGCCTTGGCCCACTCTTCTATATCCTCCCAAGAAGCGAGGTATGCTGGAAACGACTTCATGGTGTCCCTCCCAAAAGAAGGGAGTGAGAAAATTTAAGAATTTTTCTCAGATAACCGCTGGGATCCCAGGAATCCTGGGGAACGGTTGAACTTCTGCAATATGCTTTGCCCCAACTATGAACCTGACGAGCCTCTCAATGCCAATGCCAGCTCCTGCACTCGGCTTTAGCTTTCCAGCCTTTGCAATCTCAAGGTACGGCCTGAAGGCCTCTTCACTAAGTCCTGCCTGCCTAATCTTTGATATTATCTTTTCATATTCCCACTCCCTCTCACCACCACTTGAAACTTCACCATAGCCATAGGGGAGCACAAGATCATAGTTTCTCCAGTAGCCGTCAACTTCCCTATCGTAGAACTCTCTCGGTATGTTAACCACCCAGAAGGGCTCGTCCATCTCTTGACTAGCCTTCTCATCACTTCCAAACTCGTCTAGTATCTCCCTGTAATCAAAGACCTTGAAGTGTCTAGCCTTCGGGAACTCCCTTCCCGTCCACTCCTCAGCCTTTCTGAAGAGGTCGTGGATTAGTTCTTCAATTAACTTCATAACATCCTTCATCTTCGCGCCTTCAATCTCGAAGTCAAGCTGTGTGAACTCATAGGCATGCTTTCCATCATCTTTGCTCCTGCTTTCCAGCCTGATGTTTGGCGAGAGTATGAAGATCTTCTTTAGTCCCATGGCTATTGCTAGTTGCTTATGAAGTATCATACTATGCGTTAGCCTCATCTTGGTTCCGTAAACTTCCACTTCTGCTGGCTTCATTCCCTCTTCCACTGGATCTGGCCACAATGGATCAGTTATTGGGCTGAGTATTATTGGGAGGAGCCACTTGAAGCCCTTTCTAACGAAGAAGTCGGTCATGTAATCTAATACTCTAGTTTGGAGTTCCAATGCTGGGGCGACATTTCTTGACACTATTCTAACTGCATTCATAATAGCCCACCTAATTTGATGAATGCAGAGGGAGTTTTATGTCATTTGTGCAACAGAATTTGTGAGTGGGTCAAAATTGGTCACCAAAAATAGTCGAAAACTAACATATATACAAAATATACGGGAAATTTTTGACAACTATCTAAAGTTGACTACCTATATCGACACCTTTGATAACGACTAAGGGACAGACTTCCATACACTCCCTGCAATGGGTGCATTTCTCTGGGTCAACAACTATCTTCATCCTCTTTCTATCAATTCTTATAGCCCTCTCCGGACACTTAGTTACGCATACTCCACAGCCCACGCACTCATAGGCCCTTCTCACGAGGAAGAAGGAGGCATAAGCTTCATCTAATGTTGGCGATAATATGTAGTTTGTTCCCCCATAGAACTCGTTCTCACCCACAATTAAAAGTCCAGACCTTTCCGTAACTTCTCCAAGGATTGGAGCTACTTCCTTTATCCTTTTCAGGTTTATCTTTGTACTTATCTCAACTCTGTACTTCTCACCCTCCTCTTTTATGCTGAACTTTATGGGCTCCCACTTCCTTTCCTCTGGAATTTCTATACCGAGCTCTTTAGCTAGAACCTTCTCCCTCTTCCCGAGCCTCCTCCATCTCCAGAAACCGTACGTTATCCACTCTTCTGGGAGGTTAAGTCTCTTCCTCCACTTTTCCAGCTCATTATACCACTTCTCCCATAGTTCTGGCTTTTCCCTTTTTAGCTTCTCTATTTCAGCTAAAGATTGGCTTGGGCAGAGGAAGCAGCCTATCCTGTCTATTCCCCTCTCGTATAGTTTATTGTACTTCAAACCTCGGGAGAATATGTAGAGCCAGACTTCCAAGGCCGTCCAGTGGAATATAGGTGCTGCACCTATCTCGTTGGGAACCCAGATGTTTCTCCACACTCTCCCCTGCTTGTACCTCTTGAAGCTCTCGAACTTTCTCTGGCCGACGAACATAAGCACTCCCTGGGGGAAATACCTTTCTATAGCGAGTGTTATCGGGCCAAGCTTGGTAACCTTGCAACACCATCTGTAGTCCATCCCAGGGGGAGAAAAAACATTTATTGCTCTCCAGAATGCATCCTTAGCATCTGCAATGACGAACTTTATTCCCTTGGGCTCTAGCTCCCTCCTTATCTCCTCCACATTTTCAAGTGTTTCTGGAAACTCTATCCCTGTATTATTGAAGAAAACCGTGAACTCTTTAAACGTTTCAAGTGCCAATCCTAGGACGGCCAAGCTGTCTTTTCCTCCAGAGTAAGCTACCGCTACTGGTAACTTATACTTCTTTGAGACCTTTTTCATGAACTCCTTTGCTTCATCAGCCTTCTCCTCCAAGGCAATTCTGTTAGCCCTTATCACATCTTCAATCGTTGCCTTTTTTCCTTCAATTCTCTTCCCGCTGCCCTGAGCTTTCCTCTTCATCTTAACCCCGGTTCCCCTCTCTCTCGATACTAGTCCTTTGTAGTCCTTTTTAGCTATTCCAACTCCAATAACTTCCCCACTTTCGCTTACCACCACAACTTCATCGTTCTTCTTTATGCTCTCTTCGGCCTCAATTATCCCAACTGGGAGGACGTTAGCTCCTTTCTTTACTGGTTCAACAGCACCTTCATCAATTATAACCCACTTCCTCATTTTCTTCCCAAACTTTTCCCAGAGAAGTTTTGCACCCTCGAGCTTTAGGGCGGGTCTCCACTCAAGCTTTATGGGGTCGAATATTATAAGTCCGAATATGAAGCCATCAAAAATTATCTCGTAGGCATCATCTTCACTCGGGATCTTGTTAAGTAAAACAATCTTGTCCTCTAAAATCTCCCTCAAATCAACTCCGTAGTGTCTCATAAAGATCTCCCCGATCAGCTCAATATCCCTCTTAAATGCAAACCTAACGTCGCCTGGGGGCGTTAAATCTATTCTAAAAACTCCCTTCTCGCCGTGAACACTGCATTTGTCCGAGATTAGAGGAACGTTGCATTTCTCACACCAATATATCCAGAACCTCCCCAGGACAACTGGTCCTCTCTTCCTCACCAAACCACCTGCTAACCACTTCCACATAACCTTTTTAAATTTCCCCTGCTAAAACGGGTTGAGTAGGAGGGATAACCATGGCGCCAAAGATACTAGTGGAGCAGGTTGTCAAGAGAAAGGCAGTTGTAGTTAGGCCCGATGACACTATTCATAAGGTTGCGAAGGTTCTGTCGAGGAATAAAGTTGGTAGTGCCGTTGTTATGGAGAAGGATGATATCCTTGGCATAGTAACCGAGAGGGATATCCTTGACAAGGTCGTTGCTAAAGGAAAGGATCCGAGGCAGGTTAAAGTTAAGGAAATCATGAGCAAAAATCCGGTTAAGATTGAGTACGATTACGATGTCCAGGATGCGATAGAGTTAATGACCGAGAAGGGAGTTAGGAGAATCCTCGTGACGAAGTTTGGCAAGCCCATTGGATTCGTCACTGCAACTGACTTACTGGCGGCGTTGGCCTCTCAGAACCATGAAGAGGAAGAGAAAAGCGAGGAAGAACCTGAGGTTTACGGCATGTGTGAGCTCTGCGGTCAGTATGGACCTCTCTACAAGGTTTACTATGAGGGTAGGGAGATCTGGGTTTGCGAGAACTGTAAGGATCTAATCGAGGGACGATGAAGAGAAAGCACCTCCACTGAATAGTAGTGATGAAACGCCCACGGCCAGAGTCCTTTTTCTTCCTCCCTTCGAAACCTTTATTGGGGAGTTTTAATCACCAGTAACTGGTGGTAGTGTGCTCTTTAACCCGAGACCAAAGACTCGAAAGGATGAGTTTTATGACAGAGAATTTGAGCTACTGACCCTTGAGAGGGCCGTTGGGAAGAAAGTTGGTCTAGTTACAGTTCTTGGGATAAGGAGGCTCGGAAAGAGTTCTCTAGTCAACGTGTTCTTAAACGAATCCCCCTATCCTGGGATAAGGATTGATGCTAGGCAACTGTACTTTCAGCACAAAAGTGTTAGTCCAAACGCCCTTGCAAAGGAAATTTTAGAAGGCTTAATAAGGATCTCAGGAATTGAGAAAGTTAAACAGCTAATAAGTGGCATTAGAGGAGTTAGCTTCATGGGTTTAAGCGTTGAGATTAAGAGAGAGCACGCAACTCTCACAGAAATTCTCGAGAGGATTAATGAGTTTGAGAGGTTTGTTCTGGTTATAGATGAGGCCCAATACTTAAGGTTCTCAAAAGCAAGCTATGTTGACATGCTCGCTTGGGCTATTGACGAGCTTGAAAACTTAACCTTCATCCTCACGGGCTCTGAAGTTGGTCTGCTTGAGGATTTTCTCAGGCTTCATAGCCCCGAATCACCGCTCTTTGGCAGACCATATGTAGAGATTAAACTAGGGAGGTTCAGCAGGGAGCAGAGCTTGGATTTCTTGAAGAAAGGCTCTGAAGAAGTAGGTATTGAGGTAACACCGGATGAGCTGTATGAAGCCGTTGAGGAGCTCGATGGTATTGTGGGATGGTTAACGCTCTACGGGTATAATAGGTTTCTAGGCCTAGGCCATAGGGAGGCCCTTGGAAAGTTGAAGGAAGATGCAATCAAGATAGTGCTTTCAGAGTTCTCAAAGCTGAAGGAGCTATCACCTAGGTACGAGCTTATAATGAGAATAGTAGCCCAGGGAAGGCACAGCTGGAGCGAGATAAAAAGGAGCTTGGAGGTAATTGAGGGGAAGAAAATTGATGATAGGAACTTCACGAGCCTATTGAAAAATCTAGTCAAGTATGGCTACCTCGAGAAAACTGGGGAAGGCTACTTCATTCCAGATCCCCTGGTTGAAGAGGCATTCAGATAGAATATCAAGCTGTGCCTCCACCTAGTTCCTACCCTGAACCTAATGTCCCTCACTGAGTATCCAAGGTCTTCTCCCCTTTTGACTATCGCTTTTATCAGCTTCTCCTTATCTGGAAGAAAGAGTGCCACTTTACCTCTCTGAGTTAGGTAGTCAACTGCCTCCTCAAGGAGCTTAACCGAGAATTCCTCACCATATTTACCTCCCCCCAGGGATTCCCTCTCCGTGAGTACTCCTTTAGTGGGCCTGTCGTAATAGGGAGGGGCTGAAAATATAACGTCGAACTTTTCTCTCTGGGGAATTACTCCCTTTATTATTCCACCCTTGCTTTTCACTAGCTTAACGTTAGAGTTGTTCCTCGCTATGTTCCTCTTTGCGTATTCAAAGAATTCCTCATCAACTTCTGTGGCCGTGACATCGCATTTAAAGACTTTCTCAGCTAGTAGGGCCATGAAGGCTGTATGCCCCGTCCCGATTTCAAGAACTTTCTCCCCTCCCCTCAGGAACGTCTTGAGGAATATGAACCTAGAGACTGGAGTTGTCACGAGCCCCCTGGGGTGGTACTCTATATCGAGGTTGAACAAAGCCTTAGCTATGGCCTTGTTGTAGAGTATTCTTGCCTTTCTGTTTGAGAAGTCTATCCTGCCTCTTTCATCAAGGTACCTTTGAAGTTCGGGAATTATCTCAACGGCGTCCTTAATAGGAAGG
>Ga0164315_10004042_pt1 | contig 11385 bp, 3 predicted proteins | sample GuaBasSedimGuay6_FD_113737 | JGI IMG/M metagenome (GOLD analysis project Ga0164315, IMG submission 113737) | Subseafloor sediment microbial communities from Guaymas Basin, Gulf of California, Mexico - Guay6, Core 4569-2, 0-3 cm | ecosystem: Environmental > Aquatic > Marine > Hydrothermal vents >...
AATTTTTCCTGAACTGTCGGTTGTCGGCTCAATGCCGCGTATTTTTTGGTTAGAACCAATTGAATCAGGGGTAAAATTTGAGTTTTCAATTGTTCAATGCCAATGGCCGGATCTTTAACAATAGGTTTAGAAATGAAATCTAGCGCGCCGATTTGCAAAGATTCCAGAGTGGCTTTGGCATTTTGCATATCAAACCCGCTGACCATAATGGCCTGAATATGGGGATGACGTTCCTTGAGACAACGCAAAGTTTCCACGCCATCAAGTCCCTGCATCACCACATCCAGTAGAACCAGATCAGGTTTTAAACTTTCCACCTTACGCAGCGCAATTTCTCCCGTTGCAGCTGTTCCGACACATTCGGCATCGTAGATTTCATCAATCACCTCTGACATAATGTACCTGAAAGTGATGCTATCATCGACAATCAGTACCTTGGCTTTATAATTATCAAAAATAGGGACATTTGTAGACATGTTTATAAATACTTGTGCCAAACGGGTTTTGCAACTGAGGTGTTAAATGCTCAAATTAACCCCAAGGTTCACCCGATTTTTGTAATTCATTGTTCTAAGAAAAATATTTATCTTGTGCCATTGTCGTACAAGATAAATGTTGTCGTCCTGAGCCCGTTTTTCAAATCATAGTACAACTTCTTTCCGGCATAAACGGATGACGGATTGATGAACTTCCCAGCTTGAGCCAGATACTATGACTTGAATGTGATATTGTCCAGTTAATAAAAAACTGTGTTATCCGTCAATCCGTTGTACGGCATCATGGTAAAAATACGGAATAAAATAAATTACTTCACCGATTGCAAGCTGCGAAATCAAAGGGAATATTTAGGCAAACATCTCTGTTGTTTTTTACTTTACAGTCGTTTCCACTTGTAAACATCTACGAACCAATTGATTAATTTCTAACACAATAATCAATTGATGTTCTAACTGGATGACTCCAGAAACAAATTCCCTTTTTGCTCCCGTCAAATGAGAGGGGGGCGGTAATATTTCTTCAGGCTCCACATTCAATATATCACCCATTTTATCAACGATAATCGCCAGTGGATCTTTAACCATCGATTCTACATCCGTCAGAATACGCCGATTTTTCAATTCGCTCTCAGTTTTCAAAATAATCAATTTTTTTTCTTCAAACATTGTCTCTGAATTCTGTTCAAGAAAACACTGGAGATTGACTACGGTTAGAATTTGTCCCCGAAGATTCATTAAGCCGACAATATACGTAGGTGCTTCCGGCACGGGGGTGAGATCATGGATTTTGCCGATTTCCTTGGACAACAAAATATCAATGGCGTACCTGTCACCGCCAAGATAAAACGTTACAAATTGACGCATAGAGATTTTCCTGTGCAATAACTACAAGGATTACTTATAAAAAAGGATAAAAACGGATAAATTTATTTTGGCCAAAAACCTCAGAGGTTTAGGTTCAACGGATTTTTCTGGAAAACTATAGTTATTTCTTTAAAATCCTTTTTTATAACTAATCCTTGTAGTTACTGTGTTAATAATGATTTAAAGCGAGGTATTGGTTTATCCTTTCTTATAACCAATCCTTGTAGTTATTGCTGTTGATCCTTTCTTATAATCAATCCGTGTAGTTATGGGTGTTTATCCCTTCTTATAACCAATCCGTGTCATTATTGCTGTTTATCCTTTCTTATAACCAATCCGTGTAGTTATTGCTGTTTATCCTTTCTTATAACCAATCCGTGTCATTATTGCAGTTTATCCTTTCTTATAACCAATCAGTGTCATTATTGCAGTTTATCCCTTCTTATAACCAATCCGTGTCATTATTGCTGTTTATCCTTTCTTATAACCAATCCTTGTAGTTATTGCTGTTTATCCTTTCTTATAACCAATCCGTGTAGTTATGGGTGTTTATCCTTTCTTATAACCAATCCGTGTCATTATTGCTGTTTATCCTTTCTTATAACCAATCCGTGTAGTTATTGCTCATAAATATGTTTCCAGTGTTTGCAAGAGTTGTTCTTTATCCAGTTTCACTAACCATTCCGAAAACCCGGCTTTTTTCCCGTTGGCTATCGTCTTCTCATCATTGAGGGCAGTCAAAGCTATAACGGGCAGATCATGCCATTTCTGATTGGCACGAATATACTTTAGCAATGTTTTCCCATCCATCACTGGCATTTCAATATCTGTCAGTACCAAATCAAAAACCTGTTTTTCCATTTTTTCCAATGCTTCTTTGCCATTGACTGCGGTGGTAACTTGATACCCTCCCCAAATTAAATAATCCTTTATCACCTTCAGAAAGAAAGGCGTATCTTCCACTAAGAGCAAACGACTACTTTGAGCCTTTTGTGCGTCCACTGGCATTCTCATCATAATACTTTCAGGTTCGCCTGTTTCTAAAATCGCATAGATATCCAATAACAAAGTGATTTTGCCATCAAGCAGAATCGATCCTAAAATTCCGTTGCCTTCAATCGGACCTTTTTCTAAATTGACAACGACACTTTTTGTATCAATAACCCGATTGATGAGCAAACCAACGGGCACTTTGACATTTTTAGGGATAATAATATGGGCTGTTTCCCCGTAGTTATCAGGTTTTTGAATGGACATATATTTTTCTAAGCGGAGAAGACGCATTTGTTCTCCCCGATAGTCTAGATATTCATCGTCACCGACATGCTGGATTTTCTTCATTTCCAACGTGTCTACTCTGCGAATCAACGGAATTGTCAAAGCAAAACGTTCTTCTGTCCCATTATCAAATATAAGCAAGGATTCGGTTTCATAATTTTGGGCGACTTCCCGAACCAATTCCTCTTGCTTGAGTTGTTCTTCTACAGAACTTAACTGATTTTTTTCCATAAAACCGGGAATATCTATAATCATCGCAATTGCGCCATCTCCCAAAATAGTGGTGCCTGAAAAACTCTTGATATGTTTGAGATATTCGGGGATAGGTTTTACCACAATTTCTTCGTTGCCCAAAATTTTATCGACAATAATAGCGACTCGGTGAGTTTCAGACTTTACAATGAGAATGTGCATGGTGTCATGCGTATTGTTTTTTTCCGGTATTTCGTCTGGCCCTGAAGAATCGGACGGAAAATTTAAACCCTTTTCCAAAGACATCAAAGGTAGCAATTTTCCCCGCAGACGCAACACGGTTTGGCCTTGGATTTGTCCAATCTTAGTGGCATGCTCCTCGGCATGTAACATCACCATTTCTTCCATATTGACTTGGGGAAAGGCGAACCAGCAATTTCGAGTCTGCACAATCAAACCGGAAATAATGGCCATAGTCAATGGCAAAGTCATTGTCAGGGTTGTTCCTTTATCCACAAAAGAAGTAACATCTATTGTGCCTCCAATCTGTTCGACGTTGCTTTTCACCACATCCATGCCCACACCTCGACCTGATACTGAGGAGACATTTTTCGCGGTGGAAAGCCCTGGTGTAAAAATGAGATTAATTTTCTCTTTGTGAGTCATTTTTAGCATCGCTTCTTGAGTGATGAAGCCTTTTTCAACCGCTTTGCGTGCGATGCCATCTGGATCAATGCCTCTGCCATCATCACTGACTTGGATAATGACTTGTCCACTTTTATGAAAGGCTTTTTGCAGTAATAGCCCCGTCGGTAGTTTGCCTTTTTGCTGCCGTTCCTCTGGAGGTTCAATGCCATGATCTGCGATATTCCTAATAATATGCGTCATGGGATCGGATAAGGACTCAATAATGGTTTTATCGAGTTCGACATCATTGCCTTCAGTGACTAATTCAATATTTTTGCCCAAGTCGGCAGCGAGCTGCCGGATGAGACGGGGAAATTTGCTAAAAATAATCCCAACCGGCTGCATTCTGGTATTCATAATTTCTTCTTGAATTTCAGTCGTTATCCGATTGAGATTATGTAAAATACCTTTTAAACCCGTTAGTTGTGACGAAAATGTCTCACTCACCCGAAAGATTTGATTACGCGCCAAAACCAACTCACCGGCTAAATCAACCAATTTATTGAGCCGCTTAACATGAACGCGGATACTGTCCTCTGTTTCGGTGCTTGGGTGCTGTGATTGCTTAGGAAAAGCTGGATTCTCAGAGACAGAAGGCAAAAATTCCCCCTGCCCCCCTTTACGAAAGGGGGGAGTTCCCCCCTTTGGCAAAGGGGGGTTAGGGGGGATTTCTGGTTCCCCAATCGGTACCGTATCAAGGGGTTCTGTTATCACCTGCGATGGTTCGTCAGGATTAACCAGCCTAGTTTCAGGTTTTTCTTCATATTTTGGTTTAAAGATATCTATGCTACTTGAAGCAATCTGGGATTGTGGAACGCCCAAAACCGCGGTGACGGAATCCAATGCCATGTCGGTAGCAAATAGGAAAACAAAGGATAACTCCCCTTTGACCCTATCCTCCAGCGAAACCCTATTCTCTACATCCAGATAGGAATCAACAATCGTACCGTCTGTTTCTAACGCCTCTATATATTGGGACAAAGACTTGTCTATTTTCGGCAGATCGTTATTTAAAAATAAATGCACTTCGTAAAGGTATGATGTATCACTGTCTGCCGCAATTTTCTTAACAACATTTTGGGCGGTAGTATTATCTGTGACTTGTGGTGCAGACGGTGCTGTGGGCGCGCTGGAAGTTTCGGCCTGTTCCGCTGCCTTATCTACGGGTTGGATGGTAGAGGGAGGCAACGATCTTAAGCTTTCTAACCTTTGATATTCCTCGGTTATGTCTATTTCTTCGCTGTCACTTGGATCATCAAGCATTTGCGCGAGACGATCATAACCGGCCAACAGGGCATCAATATGATCCCGTTCTAGCACAATTTCTGAGGCGCGTACCTGCCCCAACAGATTTTCCATGCTATGAGCCAACGATCCCACTTTATTGAGGCCGACAAAGCCGGCACCGCCTTTTATCGTGTGAACACTCCGAAATAATAGATCAAGCTGTTCTCTATCTTGAGGATTTTTCTCCAGTTTTAATAGACTGGATTCTATTGTAGGTAGATGCTCGTGTGCTTCCTCGATAAAGATTGTTGTGAAATCCTCTTGATTTGCCATTTTTTCCTCCATTCGTGCAAGGTTCGCCTTGCACTCCTATACATTCAGTGGAGTACAAGGCGTACTTTGCTTCTTATTTGATGCCTCTCGCATTTAAGAAAGAGCCATATTCCTTATCCACTTTCACAATGTGCTCCATCAGCCATTTTTTGAGAAAATCCAAAGCATCTTTGCCTATTACCGAGAGATGTCCAATTTCTTTTAATTTGGCCTGATACTCAAATATTTGGTTGGTGAATACTTTATGGCGTTTTTTGTGGTCAACCATGTCTGGCCAATTGTTACTTTCCAGTAACCGCTCTTCATAGTCAAAATGAAAGACGGTGTATTCAGCCAAATGGTTGAGTAACTCAGTTAGAGTCTCGATACCCACTTCATGCACTGCACTGATATGAAGTTGATTAATGAGTTCAACCAGCATTTTGTGTTGCCGATCGATTTCTTTGATGCCAACACTGTAGAGGTTATCATCCCATTCAATTAATGATTGTTTGTCTGGTTGCTCATTTGCATTTGGCAAAACCGGTGGGATCGATTTGGCATCGTGTGTTGTCATCGCCTTCGATGGAGAACGACTCGCACCTGACTGTGTCTCATTCAATTTAAAGAAACCAACGACATTTTCTAAGGTTGCCGCGACATCGGTTAATTGAGCCGCATTATCACAGGTATGATTGAGTTCAGCTGTCATATTCTTCATAATTGAACGAGCTGTCTGGGTATTCGTATTGACTTTTTGAATATTATCAGACGCTTCAGTGCTGGAACGTGCCACTTCTTTCACACCAGTTGAGGTTTCTTCTAAAGCATAAGCCGATTCTCTTGCCGCTTGAGAGGCTTCAGCGGTGGACTGAGTGATTTCTTTCAGCCCTCTTACCGCTTCTTGAAGATTAAGTACGGATTCTTTACTGGCACTCGCGATTGCGTCCACGGATTTGTCGATTTGTTTGGCAGCCGCACTTTGTTCATCCACAGCAACATCAATGGCTTGATTAATTTCTGCGACTTGACCAATGACAATATTCACAGTATGCGTATTTGTCAGTGCTTGGGCGGTATATTCCTGAATTTGCTCAATTTGTTCAGCAATTTCATTATTGGCTTCAGCGGTTTGTTGTGCGAGTTCTTTGATTTCTCCAGCCACCACGGCAAACCCTTTACCCGCTTCGCCGGCACTGGCCGCTTCAATGGTTGCATTCAGTGCCAGCATATTGGTTTGACCGGCAATACTGTCAATCAATTTGACCACACGCCCAATTTTCTTAGCGGTTTCTTCCAGTTGGCTCATCGTACTTAAGGTTTCTTGAGCACTGGTATTGGCATCGCTAGAAATATTCATACCATCTTGAGCGTTCTTGGCAATTTTGACCAATGAGGAAGACACGTTCTCAACCGCTTGGGATACTGTGTTAATGTCTTGTGAAATTTGATCAAAGCTTTGGTTAATGCCGGTCAAGTTTGCCGAGGCTTGTTCAGCACCCGCTGCAATTGTATTGATATTGGTACTGAGTTGGTGAACGGAGGCCGTGACGGAAGTCACATTGGCCGACGCTTCTTCAATCGCAGCCACCATGGTATTGACGTTGAAGGCGACATGTTCTGAAGATATGGCCGCCAGTGCCAGCCAGTTTTCTATTCCGTAGGCACTTTTTACCATATGAGCCGACGAAGCACTAAAACCATTAGAAACCCCGGTGATGTTACCCGAAGCATGGTTTACGTTTTTCAACACGTCAAATATTTTGTCAATCAGTTGATTAAAAACATTCCCCAATTGACCAATTTCGTCTTTTCTAGTCACCGGCACACGTTCATACAAGTTTCCTTCAGAAATTTTTTGGCTGATTTCCACAAAATTAGCAAGTGATTTGATGATTCTGGTGGCAAATATAAAAGAAAGTAGACCACTGATTATAAGCATAACAATGGCAAACCCAATGAGCCCAATCTGAAAATCATAAACTGGACTAAAAATTTTATCTTTATCCACATCAGCCACTAAAAACCACTTTAAACCAAAACGAGAACTGATAGGTATCGGCTGATAAGCCAACAAACGATTCTTGGCGGTTTGTACCACGCCGGCTTCACCGGACAGAATCTGATTGGATTCTTCTTCAAAATCCCTTTGAATCCGAGTTTCTGGTTTCAGCATAAAGCCCCATTCCTTAGAAAAGTCAAAGGAATTTTTCAGATAGTAGCCTTCGCGGTTGATAAGATAAATCCGAGCCTCTTCTTTGGCATCAAGTGGTTCCAAAATGAATTTGGCAAACACATTGAGAACAATAATGCCTTCAAAGGTATTATTTTCTTTGTCAAAAATGGGGGTTGCATAGCGGATCACCGGCTTGAAAGGCCGCTCAATTTCTCCTCTTTCTTGGTTGAGATTGAGCGGTGAAATGTAAATTTCATCGTTGGAAAGTTCAGCGGTTTGCGTGAAATAGTTGGATTCCGCCTTATTTTGCAGCTTATCTGGCTCAATGATTTTTGCGTTGGTACCGTCAGAATCAACCCTAACCAGTTCATGCCCGTCCTTTCCGAGGAAGCGAACTTGCATGTATTGGGGTTTATTTTGAGCAAAGTGAAGGAATAGCTTTGCCAGTCTGGTTTTCCAGATTTCAGTGGAAGAATCCGCCACGGAATCCGTACCGTCATGTTTGTTGGCACGAATAATGCTTTTAGAAGAGGAAACATTCCGAAGAAAATGGACATCGCTTTCGATACCATTTAAGAAATTAAGGATTCGTTTCGACTGTAAATTTGTCCATTGTTGCAACTCTGATTGAGTGGCATTTTCTAATACCGATGAGGATATATAATGACTATAAAAGCCAACACCGAGTAATGTGCCCATCATAAATAGGCCTAACAACAACATTATACTGAGCCGGAGGCTACGAATTTTTGTCAACATCGTATTTCCTTTTTTATCCCGAATTTTACGAATTGTGAATTGTGAATGACGAATGATTGATTTCAGTTAGAAACCTTTGGATAAACCTTCAAGGTTTTGGAAACCTTGAAGGTTTTTACCGGGATTATATGAAAAATGCGTGTGGATTACAATAGGTAAGTTAAAGATTGTAAGTGGAGTCCAAACTTTAGTTTGGGTCATCCAAACTAAAGTTTGGACTCCTAAAAAGTAACTATTTGATTGTCAACGCTATTTTATTTGTCTCACCCGCCCATGCATCGCGTGGTACCATCATGTGTTCATAAATCGCTAACAATGCCGGTACTGCTAACAACACCAATATGGTAGAAAACATTAAACCAAAAGCGATGGAAGTCGCCATCGGAATCAGAAATTGGGCTTGTAATGAGGTTTCAAACAGCAGCGGCATCAAACCAAAAATGGTTGTCAACGAAGTCAATAACACGGCTCGTAAACGTTGACAAGCCGCTTCAACCAATGCCTCTTGAACGGGTACACCGTCTTCGCGTAGCTGTCGGTAAAAGGTCACCAAAACGATAGAATCGTTGACGACAATGCCGGATAGGCCAAAAAAACCAAATAGCGATAAAATGGTCAGATCAAGGCCCATCACCCAATGCCCAAAAATCGCACCAACTAACCCAAACGGAATCACACTCATCACGACGAGCGGCCAACCATAAGAAGCAAATTGCCAAGCAAGTATCATATACATCAGGCAGATGGCAACCACTAATCCCCGTTTCATATCGCCCAAGGTTTCAGCCTGATCGGCGGCGCGTCCTTCAAAGGTATATTCTACTCCGTAACGGGCACTTAAGTCAGGCAAAAATTTTTCAGTCAAATTCGCTAGAATTTTATTGCTGTTATTGACCGCGTTATCTACATCGGCTGACACTTGTGTTGCCAAAAGGCCTTCTGCATGGCGTATGGCTTCAAAACCGCGCTGTGTGGTTATTTGTACTGCTGTTGAAAATGGCACTCTCGCCCCATTGGGTAATTGCAGCATGAAATTTTCTAAACTGGCTAAACTGTAACGCTCGTTATCCGGCAACATCACGCGCACTTCAACTTCATCATCACCCACTTGAAAAATTTGCGTTAAGTGTCCATCGAACGCCGCGCGTAGTTGTTGCCCCACTGATTCTACGGTTAAACCTAATGCCATTCCCAGCGGTGTCAGTGAATAGATCCATTGTTCTCTACCATACGGCATATCATCTTCAATCCCGCTAATCCCCGGAAAGGTGGCTAGCACCTGTTTCAATTCAAGAGCGGCCGCTTTGACTTTGTCTGCATCATTGCCATTGAGACGAAGATCAACGTCTCGTCCGGGCGGCCCACCTTTGGGTTCCATAAGGATTAGACTTTCTAATCCAGCGGGTTTGTGAATTTGTTCTTGCCACGCCTTAAGAAATTGTTTATTACGCACACTGCGACTATCAGGTGATGTCAGTTCAACCATCAACGAACCAAATTGATCACCTTTTCGAGAAGTCCCTTGTCCAGACACGGCAGTACCATGTCGTAATACGGCTACCTTAACAAGGTTGCCACCCAATTCTTTATCGGTGGCATATAACGTTTCTTCTAAGTGTTCTAAAAACACATCAACCCTTTCTGGTGATGTACCGGCCACAAAATTGGCATTTCCAATAATGATGAAGCCTTCAGGTGATGGGAAAAAGGTAAAATTCAGCCGTCCACCCGCCAGTAAACCTATCGCTAACATCATGGCAGCCAGCATCATGGCTAAAACACTCCAACGGAAGCTAATAATGACAGTGACAAAGGGGCGAAAATAGAAATCACGTAGGCGATCAAAGCCATTTTCAAATTTGGTTCGTAACCAATGGGGTTTCGCATGGTGGAGATGATAAAAACTATGTCGCAAATGACCGGGTAAGACCAAAAAGCACTCAATCAATGAAGCGATTAACACGCAAACCATCACCATTGGAATGGCAAACAGGATATTGCCCATGATGCCACCAATGAGCATGAGCGGTAAAAAAGCCGAAATCGTTGTCAACGAGGCCGCGGTGACGGGGGCTAACATCCGTTGTGCGCCGCCTTCGGCCGCTAACAGCGGTTGCTCACCGGTTTGAAAATGGGCAAAGCCATCTTCACCGACAATAATCGCATCATCAACGACAACGCCTAACGCCATAATCATGGCGAATAAACTGATCATGTTGATGCTACCACCCGCTACATACAACACGGCCAACATGCCCATCAATGAGATGGGAATACCAAGAGCCACCCAAAAAGCGACCCTTCCATTCAGAAAGAGCAACAAGATAGCGACGACTAAGACTAATCCACCAAGACCATTTTTCAATAACAGAGAAATGCGTTGATCAATCAATTCCCACGCTTGGTTATAGACATGTAATTCAACACCGGGGGGGAGTTTTGGGCGGGTTTCCTCTAACCAAGTCTGTAAGATTTTGGCTGATTTCAAGGCATCATCTTGTTCTGTTCGGTTTAAGGTTAACTCAACCGCTGGTTTACCTTGATAAGTAATGCGGACTTCATTATTTTTGGGACGGCGCGTAATTGTCGCAACATCCTCCAATTGAATGTAACGTCCTGATTTATCAGTAATTAATGGCAATTGTGCAAAAGCCAATTCATCGCGGCGTTGCTCTAGGCTACGCAATTGCCGTGCGACATCATCGCGCCCGATAGAACCGGCGGGTATATCACGGCTAAAAGAAGTGATTTGGTTAGCTATTTGGGGCAACGTGAAGCCCAATTCTTCCAATTGACGGATAGAAATTTGGATAGCAATTTCTTCATCAGGCAAACCATCAATCTTAATTTGGCTAATGCCACGCGCCAATAATTCACGCTCCAAACGTCGTGCTAAATGGCGTAACTCATTAGCATCTGAAGGCCCGGTAATCAGCAAACGGGCAATTGAGTCATAGCGGACGACACGACTGATTTCGGGTTTTTCGGCGTTGCTGGGCAAATTACGCAATAATGCGACTTTTTCTTTCACCTGATCGAGTGCCCAGCCCATATCCGTGCCTTCTTCATATTCCAACACAATGGTTGAAAAGCCATTGGTAGAAGTGGAGTTCATTTTATCGACACCATCAAGAGTGCGTAATTCCTGTTCAATCGGAACAGTGATAGAGGTTTCCACATCTTCAGCTGTTGCCCCCGTCCAAACAACCATGACAGTGATAAAATCCAATGCAAAGTTGGGGAGAAATTGGGTGTTGAGTTTACTCAAAGCCCAGATGCCCGCCATAATCATCATAAACATTAAGATATTGGCGGCAACTTTATGCTGGGCAAAAAGCCCAATTAGGTTTTGTTGGTGTTGAAAGGTTTTTGGCATATTTGTTAGGGTAATGG
>Ga0164315_10004044_pt1 | contig 11382 bp, 7 predicted proteins | sample GuaBasSedimGuay6_FD_113737 | JGI IMG/M metagenome (GOLD analysis project Ga0164315, IMG submission 113737) | Subseafloor sediment microbial communities from Guaymas Basin, Gulf of California, Mexico - Guay6, Core 4569-2, 0-3 cm | ecosystem: Environmental > Aquatic > Marine > Hydrothermal vents >...
AAATGTTAAAATGAGTAAAATCACCATGAATATTGGAGATAGATTTATTTAAATTTGCCCAATGTTCAGAGAGAGCTTTTTTTATAATAACTTGTTGGGAATTAAATTCATTAATTGAAAACTCTGAAATAATTTGATACCCTAGAAATACTTCTTTCTCCCAAATGTTTTCCTCGTCTTTTTTCCAGACCCACTTTGGTTTACTATTTATTATTTCAACAAGGACAAACTTATTGGTTTTTCTAATGCCAACATATTCAGAATTGGGATTTGGCACATCTACATTAATAGTAGATTTACTACTAAGCACATGTCCTAAGTAAGTTTTTCTAATACGAAAGAAAACTGAATTTTTAGGAGAAGTCTGCAAAATGAAATTTGAAAACAATCTTGTTTTAAAAACAGAATAAGAGGAGTAAACAGAGCAGTATATTTGCTTTTTTGGAAAACAATAAAATTTCATATAAAATCCAAATTAGTAGAAATCTAATAATTCCTTTTAATTATAGCAGACAAATAGTTTTCTGTTTTTTTGAGATGAATCATCATCCGATTTTTCATTAATAAGATCTACATTCTTATAAGTTGACTCCAAAAATTCAATCTGCTCTTCCTGTTGCTCTGGTTTTCCATTTGATTCAAAAATTAATTTTTTTGAAATTTTATGTGCAAACTGAATAACTTCTTTCCAATTTTCAATCCACATACAAATAGAAAGTAAGAATGTAACATCAACTTTTTCTTCTGGTAAGAAATCATTTATATATTCTAAGTTTTCACTCTCCAAATTGAAAATATAAAAGTCTAAATTGTTCGTCTCAGTATAGGACTTAATTTTATTCGCGGCATTTATCATTCTAGCATCATAATCAATTCCGACTCCAAATTTTATTTCATCAGAAAAGGCATGCAACATTCCACCTTGGTTACATCCAATATCTAGAACCGAGAATCCTTTAAGCGAAAAAGGTAAATTTTCAAATCGCAATTTGGGATTTCGCTGTCCAGCAAACTCATATCCTTTAATATTAAAACTGTGATAACCTGTATTGAATTTCCCACCAGAATAACTCACGCCACTTTTTCTAGTGTAGCTAAGTAGATTCATCACCCTCTTGATAGATCTATCATAATTTTTGTCATCTTTTGTTGTGTCTAGTCTCTCTACTGGAACAACATATTTCTTATTTCTAAATTTTTGTAATATCTGTTTCAACATATTTTTAACGTCTCCGCTGTGCGCATTAGCTACACATTATTTTTTAACTTTCATCCAAGCATCTAATGCAAGATCATTGATATCTTCTGAAATTCTGAACTTAAGAACTAGTGGTACAAAAATTAAACCAATTAGTAATGATCGGAATGCAATATCAAGAATTTGTATACCAGTAAATGGAATTAAATTTGTAATTACATAAGTTAGAATTATTATAATAATTCCATAAATAGTTTTAATTCCAAAAGGATGAATATTTATCTTCAAGTAAATAAAAAGAACTTTAATAAAATTAACAAAAAATATGGAAAGTGCCGTTGCAAAAGCAGCGCCATTAATTCCATATTTTGGAATGAATATCATATTGGTTATTATAGTTATTCCCAACAGAATAAAATTAGAGTATAAATCAAATTTATAATATTTTGAATTCACGATAATGTTAGCATTTACACCAGCAACCAACTGGAACAAATTCGCAAGTCCAATAAACAACACAACATATTTTCCGATGGCAAATTTGTCAGGAAGAAAGTAGAATATATCATCTATGTTAAGCCATATTCCTAAAAAGACAAAACTCCCAATTAAAAGTTGATTGATAGATGATTTATAATAAAGCGTTTTAATTTTTTCTATATCGTTGTTCTTCCAAGCATGTGCTATTAAAGGATCTGCTATATTTATAATTGAAATACCTACTGTTCTTATTACACTTCCGACAAAGAAAGCGAGTGCGTAATAAGCAACATTTTCTAAATCAAGATATTTTCCAATCATCATCATATCAATTTTAGAAACAAGTACTCCTGTAGCTCCGCCCATTACTATATACATTCCAAACTTTACAAGCTGTTTTACATCAAGACTTGATACACTTAGTTGAATATGCAATAATTTCTTTTTAATCAGAACAATAACCAACAATAGTAGAATTAAAAAATACCCGAAGATATATAATGATAGAAAACTGGCAAAGTCGATAAACTTAAACCCGTGTAGGAAAAGCAAAGCCATTATATAAACACGGAGCAGAACGTCACGTAAAAAGACGGGTGTTACTGAATCGAGTTGAGATCTTGAAAGAGCTTCAAAAACTTTATAAAAACTCATTAAAATAATTAGAATAAAAACTAGGTTAAAATTATTCTGCAATAGCAATGGTGCGTCAATTAGGTTAAATAACTCTTCTCTGAATAGAAAGTATGTAATTAGGGCAAATAGAAATCCAATAACAGGTAGTATAATACCTAAAAATAGAAGTTGTTCTTTTTTTTCAACTTGTGGAAAATAACGGACAATTATTCGCGGAGTTCCAAAAGTAGTATATGTTGCGCCAACCATCGCATATGCAACAACAATCTGAATTAATCCCCAATGATCTGGCTGGTCGTTAAAGACATTTGGAAATATTAGAATTGTATTAATAGCTCCAAGAATAATTCCTATATAAGAACTAAGTGCATTTCTAATACTCTGTTTTCTAACTATTCCCATCTATATTTTTCTAACCCAAGTGTGTACATTTATAAAAATGTTTTGAAGAAGTTTGAAACTATTATACTCCGTTAGTTTCAAAAACTTCAAATAGTTTCTCTTTTCTAAAATCAATATTAAAATTATCTTTTATCATTTTAACAGATTCGTAATTACCTTTTTCACTTAGCACAATTGCTTCTTCTATTTTTTCTCTTATTTCTATAATTGATTCTGCACTTACAATAAATCCGCTTTCGCCAATTACTTCTGGAAGTGCTCCCGCATTGGTTATTACTCCAGTACAACCACACGCCATAGCTTCAGCTAAAGCTAAACAGAAAGATTCCACAATTGAAAATTGGCAATAGACTTTTGACTCGTTATAATAGCTAAATAATTTGTCAGGTTTAACTTGGTTAACCATTATTAAGTTTTTTGGAATCTCTCCAAGTTCTTTTTGCATACGTTCAGTTATTCCAACAATAATGAATTCATACTCAGGCATTGCAGAAGCAATTTTTACAAAAACATCAATGCCTTTCAATTTTATTCTCCTAATTGAATCAATTATTCCAACTGTTAATATTTTGTTTTTTCGGATACCAACTCCTGATTTAAAATTTGTTAAATTAATTCCATTATAAATTAGTTCAACATTGGCAGTTGGAACAATCTCTAGAGCCTGATTTTTTACATACTTTGAAACAGCCAAATTCGCTGTAGCATTTTTTAATGATTGCTTAGCACAAAATGCCCTTATAGGATTATTAAGAGAACCATAATCTAAGCTCGGAATATATGTTACATCATAACCACCCAAGACCAAAAAAGATTTTTTGTTAAATATTTTTGCAAACAAGATTGGCAAAAATGAGTGGTAGTCAGCAAACCAAATAAATATTGCTTTAGCTCCAATAATATTTCTAAGTAACCAAAACTTTAATTTTATTTGATTCAAGAGGTGAGTTGTAACTTTCTTCTTATGTACATACTGATATTTTATTACGTTATACTTCTCCGATAAAATTTCATAATCAGCACGGACAAATGAACTAAAATTGGGATAAATAAATAGTATTTTATTTTTTTTAGTCTGTGACTTACTCATTTACCAACCTTAAACCCAACTTCTTTGAGTATTAATTTTTTTCAGAATCTTCATCTTTATTAATCCAGTTAACATCTTTCTTTGCGACAACTCTTTCTAAAACAGCAATGTTTTTAAGCTTTTCAATCAGTTGAGAATGACCATCCTAGTTGCTTTGCAAGTTCAGAAATTTAATTTTTGGATTAGTATTTAATGAATCCTATTATCTGTTGACCTTTCCCAAACTTTAAAACCAACTTTAAAACCAACTTTAAAACCAACCCCTTTTAATACTATTCTTGCTTATGGAATTCATCTCTAATAATCCAGTTACTATCCTTCTTAGTTCCTTCTCTTTTTAAAACACCAATACTTTTTAGCTTTTTAATATGTTTATCAACAGTTGTAGATGAGACACCAATTTTCTTCGCAAGTTCAGAAATTTTGATTTTTGAGTTAGTACTAATTAACTCTATAATTCTTTGCTGATTTTCTCCCAACGTTACAACTAACTTTTCCATTTTGTCCGGTATCGAAATCTCTCTAACAAAAGTTGAAACAAAGAAGTTTCCAATTTGCTCAAATTTAGTATTTGGCTCCTTCTCTTTTATTAAAGCAATACCGCGTCCTTTCCTTTCAATAAAATTTACTCGACTAAAGATATCTGCAATAATTTCATTTCTTCTACGCGAAATATTTCTTTCAAGAATATCATTTATCGTTAAACCGTTTAATAATTTGCCTGGATTTTTTATTTCAATTCTGTCCTTAAAAATACCAATTGTTACAAAATCGGGGTCAAAATAATCCCGATGAAGAAATGCATTTATTACTGTTTCTCTTATCGCTTCACTATTAATTTCCGGAATATCTTTCCTGTATAATCCCTCTATTTCCATTCCAAAATGAATGTTTTGTAAAATATACTTTTCAGCTTTTTCAATAAGATAAAATAGATCACCAGCAAACTCCTTTTGATCAATAATAGTGGAGGTATTAGTTGTTGCAAAAATAGAACAAAGCAATTTTAAATTTCTAAAATAGGTTACTGGCTCTTTTCCAAAAAGAGCAATAGATGCATTGCTCAACTTTGAGTCTTTAATTAAGTTATTGTTTTCTAATAGGTCTTCTAAATTGTTGTAATTAATATTAGCACGTTTTGAAAACTGCTCTGTTTTTTGCAAATCAATATTGTCTATTATGAATTTTGGATTTGTTATAGTATCCCATCGTAAATCATTATTATTTATTACAAAACTTTTTAGTTGCTCATTAGTCATTTGCTTGTCTTCATCGGCAACTCTTATAAAGTACCTTCCATCAGCCGAATAGGGTGTTTGAAATCCTTCAAATTCTACTTTTATTACTTCAATCTTTTCAATCTCATATACTAATATTTTTGGAAATATTCTCGGCTCAATTTTATTGCTTATTGCCTGTGAAATATCACGCAAAGATTTTTCGGAAATCGTATTTTTAATCGACTTTCCACTGGGAGTAATACCAAAATAAAGTTTACCACTTTGATGCTTATTTAAAATAGCAACAATCGACTTAAGAGATTCTTTAAGTTCGGATGTCGATTTTTTAAACTCTATTTGCTCGTTCTCTTTCATAGATTCATGTTCTTATTTCACTATTGGGATCCTTAAAACTAAATTATTCTTTTTTTATATACTAAATACCCACCACCTAATATTAAGAGCCATATAAAAACATCCCCAACCCAAACAGCTGTCACACTTGCTGAATAAGTTGGTGGTACAAATTCAAAAATTAATTTATGATTTCCAGATTCAACTTCAACTCCGCGTAGCAAGTGATTGGTTTTCTCTATCGGAATTTCTTTCTCATCCAATTTTGCAACCCAGCCATCGGAAAAATAGATTTCTGATAAAACTAGAAATTGTTTTGAACTTGTATTTATATCAAGCTCGATTCTATTCGGAGATTTTGACGCTACTTTAATATTTCCTTCTCCAGAATATTTCCCAGCTTGATTTTTACCAACTACCAAAGCTTCATTTGCTGGATTGAATGTGGATTTGTTCATCTCAAGAACAACATCTTCCTTTGTTGGTAATGACCTTAACTCTTTTACAAACCAAGCTTTTTCAAAAGCATTAGGATTAAAATATAAAATCTCTTTTTTTGAATTATCTATTGCAACGGTTTGTAATGAATCACCATTTATCTGAGCAGATGAAATAATATATTTTCCACCAAGCATGTTTATCACATTCCAATTAATTCTATCTGGTGTATTTGCATTGTAAAGATTGTGTGCAACAATATCTTGAATAACCTGAAGCTTTATAGCACTGTATCCACTAATCAGTGGATAAAAATATGCGTAGTGGTTACTTGTAAAACCTTGTCCTAATACAATTGCACGATAGTTATCATCAGCATTGGCAAGCACTTTAGTAATTGGAGTCTCTTTGTAAACTGATTTTTCAAGTTGTTCAAGATTATCCAAATTAATAATTTTATGTGCCCTATTCGATATTGTTACTATTTCAGCGGTTGATATAATTAATAACAATACTATAAAAACGTCCAATTTTATTTTTTTGAATAGGAATCCTATAACTATACCAATAGCTGGAATTAAAAATAATAATAAATATTTTGTGTCTGCAACTAGAAACTCTTGACGAATATCTTTTATCATATTTAATGTATTTGCATCATATCTTCCCATGTCTGCAGAAGTAGAGTACGCAAATGAATCGCTTAATAGAAGAGTGCCAACAGCAAAAAATAATCCGACACCAAAAACAGAAAGTATCCACTTAATGTCTTTTGGTTGGTAAAGTTCAACTATCCCTTTAATTCCATACCCTGCAAGAATAAGAGTTGCCAGAAACGTTATGTTTAATATCATAGATGGTGCACGGAACTTAGAGAAATAAGGTACATAGTAGAAAAATAGCTCATACAACTCGGGGAGATGTCGTCCAAAACTTAAAAGTATTGAAAGAACAACAAAGATAGCAACACCAACAACAAATTTATCTTTCCGATAATATATAGCTCCAATAATAGCAAAGAGGAATAGAACTATCCCCATACTTGCGTAATTTCCATTGAATGGTTTTTCTCCCCAATAGCCAGGCACTTGTTTCCCTTTAAGATGTGGAAACTTATTTCCATTATAGATTTCTCCTTGTAAACCACCATTGTAACGAGGGATGAAAAAGCTCATAATTTCTTTTGGAGCAAATGACCACATTGTTGCATATTCAAAACTAACTCCACCACCTTCTTTTGCCGAGTTAGCTTCTTCCCCTATCTTTACAGGGTTTCCTCCTCTTGTTGAATGCTCTGCATACTCATGTGTTGTAAATAGTGGTTGTGCAGCAACCATAAAAGTAAGAAATAACGCAATTGCAAACTTTGTAGATAGCGAAATTACATCTTTAAACTTCTTATCAACAATAAGTTTTATGGTTGGATAAATATAGATGACGAAGAGAATAAGGATGCCATAAAAAACAATTTGAAAATGATGTGTTCTAACAAGCCAAGTAAAAGTTAATGCGAACAACCCCGTTCCAAGCCAATCTTTTTTATCAAACAAATAACTGAAACTCAATATCAACCATGGCAAAGTCATTATTGCTCTAAGTTTAGAATTATGTCCTTCCCCTATCTGCGCTTGCCAATCTGGCAAAAGTGTGAAAACAACTGCTGCAATAAGAGCTGCGTACCATGGAATTTTTTTATAACGAAGCAAATAGAAAAGACCCAGCCCACCCATAAAAAGATAAATAAATGCCCAGTAGGTGGCTCTTGATGCAAAGCCTAAAATAGTATCAACATGTAATATTTTTGGTGTTATTCTAGAATATATCGGTTCTCCACCAAAAATAGATGGGTTCCATAATACCGTCTCGCTATTCTCCTCGTTCCACTTAACCCAACGATGTGTTTGTCCAATTGAACCGAGCGAGTCGTTTCCAATAGGCTGAAGTTCGTTCACTATCCAGCCACCAAAGTAGAAAAGTAATGGAAGCAAAATAATTAATATGCCAATTGTATTTTTATATTTATTTGGAAGTGTGTTAAGAATACTTGGTTTAATCTCTAACTTGCCACTTTTCTGTTTTACTTTTTTTGTTTTGCTCATAGTGTTTTTTATTTAATCTTGTAATAGTTTTTGCAAATCTGATTTACTTGGAAGATACAATTTATATTCTCTAGCAAATATTTGTTCATTATCTTCTGGAAGTGTAAACTCAACAACCGCTTTGTTTGTCTGTTTACAAAGGATTATTCCAATTGTTTTATTTTCGTCTTTGGCTTTTATTTTTCTATCGTAATAATTAACATACATTTGTAATTGCCCAATATCTTGGTGTGTGAGTTTCCCAATTTTTAAATCAATTAATACAAAGCATTTTAACAGTCTATTATAAAAGACTAAATCGATATAAAAATCTTCCCCGTCAAATGAAAACCTTTTTTGGCGACTATCAAACAAAAATCCTTTTCCTAATTCCATTAAGAATTTTTCAATTTTGTTAATTATTGCTTCCTCTAATTGGCTTTCAGTATATGAAGTTTCCTCTTTTAATTCTAAAAATTCTAGAACGTAAGGTTCTTTTAGAAATTCAATAGAATTAAAAATAACCTCATCTTTACTATCTATTTGCTTTACTTGATTTTTCTTTTTACTCAATGCAATTCTTTCGTAAAGCGAGGAGTTATACTCACGCTGTAATGCCCTCACAGACCAATTGTTTCCCATTGTTTCTGTTTCATAAAAGTTGCGTTCATCTTTATTACTGATTCTCATTAAGATAATATAATGAGACCAAGATAATTTTAATTTCGAAATCAGTGTTTTCGAAATCTCATTCTGTTCAATTTTCAATTCCGAAATCATTGATTTCGGAATTGATGATTCTAATGATACATTAGTAGAATTATCTAATGGCAATTTTCTCGATATTGTTGAGGGAATCTTTTGAGAATAAATCGAGTAGAATTTTCGCATTAATTCTAAATTTCTCTCAGTAAAACCTCGCCCAAATTCTTTCGCCAATTTTTTTGAAAGATACGTTAAAGTACCAGCAGCATATTCAGCACGCAGTTTCCCTTTTTGCTCATTTTCAACAATGTACATACCTATTTCATAATAAGTTAACAATAATGTACTGTTAATATTTTGAGCTAAACTTTTGCGAGAACTTTCGATTAATTCTTTAATGCTCTTGAACAAAATTTCTTTTGTTGCAATATTTGTTTTTGTTTTAGTCATTATTTATTCAACAACGCATCTATAATATTCTTACCTGCATTGCCGTTGCCATAATATTCTTTTTGCACATCAAATTGATTTACACTAATTTTCTCTATAATTAACTTTGTATTTGCACCAACGATAAAATTCCAATTTCCATTTAATGTTTCTATCCACTCAGTTTCATCTCTCATTGTAATGCATGGTTTTTTCATAAAGTATGCTTCTTTCTGCAAGCCACCACTATCTGTAAGAACTTTCGAACTATTTTTCAAAAGCAATATCATTTCAAGATAGCTAACAGGTTCAATGATTTTAACATTACTATTAAACTTAATACCATCCAATTTTGATTTTGTTCTTGGATGCAAAGGTAACACAACTGGTTTATCCATCTCTGAAAATGCCGAGAATATGTTTTGCAATCTCTCTTTGTTATCTGTGTTTTCCGCACGATGTACTGTTGCTAAATAATAATCTGTTTCAGGAGTAATAGATTTAACAGAATACTTTTCTTCTGCCATTTTTTGATAGAACAGAATTGAATCAAACATTACATCGCCAGTAAAGATAGAGTTTTCCGAAAGATTCTCTTTTTCCAATAACTGCATTGCATTTTGCGAAGGAACTAGAAGTAGATCAGATATTCTATCTGTTGTAATTCTATTAATCTCTTCAGGCATTAGTTTGTTGAAGCTTCTTAAACCAGCTTCTACATGAGCAATTTTAATATGAAGTTTTGTAGCAGCTAATGCCCCAGCAATTGTCGAGTTAGTGTCACCATATACAAGAACCCAGTCCGGTTTTTCTTCAAGTAGAATCTGTTCAGTCTTTTCAAGCATTGCAGCAGTTTGAGCTCCATGTAAACCAGAACCAACTTCTAAGTTATAGTTTGGATGAGGTATTTCAAGTTCATCAAAAAATATTTTCGACATATTCTCATCATAATGTTGCCCTGTGTGAACAATTACATCCTCAATTCCATCTCTTTTTTTTATTTCTTTACTAATAACAGCAGCCTTAATAAACTGTGGTCTAGCTCCAATAATTGATACTATTTTCATTTAATAATTTGATTAACAGATAAGAGATTTTAGACTCAAGAACATAAATTCATGATTGTACTCTTAATTCTTAATCTTACTCCTTTTAATAATTTCTATTATTTAATTACTTCATGAAAAACTTCTGCAAGTTTTTTTGTTAAATGCTTACGCGAGAATTGTTCTGCTTCAAATGTGAAAGGAGAACTATCATTTTTCCAATTTTCGTACATCTCCCTTAACAATCTGTATGCCTCATTTTCATCTTTATAACCAACCATTACACCAGAGTTTGACTGTTTGATAAATTGATTTGCATCACCATCAACTGGTCCAATTGCAAAGATAGGTTTTTTACTTCCCATATATTCAAAGAGTTTGCCTGTTAAAAAGCCTTTGTTGTTTGGAACATCATCTACTACTAACAGCAAAGTATCTGCGTTTTGTAATATTTTTGTTGATTCATTATGTGGAACAAATCCTTGTAAGTTTGAAATGTCTGACAAGTTATACTTTTCAATTTCAGTCATAAATTCTGAGCAATACCTTCCTGCAAAATTTAATCGAATATTACTAATTCCATCTACATTTAACATTTTTCCCAATGCAGAAAAAAGGACAGAAGGGACTCTATCTTTTGAAATAGAACCTGTATATGCAATTGTAAAGTTTTTATTTTTTGTTTTCTCAGAAACACCAAAATCCGACTCATCAAATCCATTTGGAATTAAATGAAATTGTTGATTTGAAGATTTGCTCTTGAAAAGCCTAATCATATCATTACTTATCGTTACAACACCATCCGCATTTGAAAAAACTTTTCTTTCAAGTGATGAATCAATTTTTGTTGTAATCCAAGAACGTTTTACATTTTGATAATAAACTATCTCCATCCATGGGTCCCGAAAATCTGCAATCCATTTTACTCCACTACGCTCAGCTAGTGTTTGCCCAATAAGCGAAACGGTTTGTGGTGGTGATGTTGTGAAGATCACGTCTATCTTTTCTTCCTCTATTATCTTTAATCCTTTTTCTACAGCATATTTTTTCCATCCAATTTTTGCATCTGGAATAAAGAGGTTCAACCTAATCCATTGTGCAATCTTATCTTTTAACGATCTATTTTCTTTACTGAGCAATATATCATTTGGGATTTTAGAATCAGATTTTTTGCCAGTAAATTTTTTATAAAGTTCAAAAGGTTCTAATGACTTGGTTTTATAAACTTTCGTTCCTTCTGGAATATCTTCAAGTAGCGAGGTATCATCAACAGGACTATCTGAATTTTCTACTGTAAGAACAATAG
>Ga0164315_10004045_pt1 | contig 11380 bp, 13 predicted proteins | sample GuaBasSedimGuay6_FD_113737 | JGI IMG/M metagenome (GOLD analysis project Ga0164315, IMG submission 113737) | Subseafloor sediment microbial communities from Guaymas Basin, Gulf of California, Mexico - Guay6, Core 4569-2, 0-3 cm | ecosystem: Environmental > Aquatic > Marine > Hydrothermal vents...
TATGACTTTGTGGTCCTTTTTCTGGGTCTTGGGACTCGCAATGACGATCCTTGTTTTGACTTCTGCTACAAACTTGCATAAAAAAAGCCGCCAATTGAAAACTGGCAGCTTTAATTTTAATTATATACATAATTCTATTCCTGTGCGTACTCAGGATAATTTTGAGCAGCATCTGAAGCAGCTGGCCCTTGGTACTCTGCAGAACCAAACCCAAGTATTGGATAGAAAATAAAGCCCAGGAATATTAAACCTAAAGTAAAACCTGTAGTTTTCCCAAAGCTCAGTGATAATAAATTAATCATCCAAATGATGAAAACGTAGTTTACAATTGGAATCAACATTAGTAATAACCACCACCAAGGTTTACCAACAATTTTTAACATAACAATGATATTATAAATGGGCACTATAATCGCCCAACCCGGTTGTCCAGCTTTTTCAAAAACTTTCCACCCAGCTGCTATCATTAAAACAATAAAAGCCAAATAAAATACAATCATAATTCCAGCTCCACCTTCATCCATAATAAATTAGTTTTAGATTAGTTCCCTACTCTTTTATAGGTTTTCAGGTTCCCCTATTCGTTTTATAAATTTATTAGTTTCTTAATGCCAAGTTTCAAAAGCTAAATGTATTTAAAAAAAATTTAAAATAATAATCTGCTCAAGATTATTTTATGAAAGTTAACTTACAAATGTTAAATAAGCACCTGAATATGATATAATTTGATTATCAACCAACTTATTTTTTACGATTTTTACGATTTTGTGAAAATTTTCAAATATTTATTTTTCATATTAAGCACTGATTTACAATCATTTCCTATTTATTCTGTCAAAAATAATAAAAATATTAGTACCATGTGTTGCATAGTACTAATATTTTTTCATATCTTTGCATAAGATATTATAAGGTATATTAAAGTATTATATCATGTATATAACTCTAAACAAACACAAAAATGCACAGCTAATATATTTTATTCTTAAAGTTTTAAAGGAAAAATATGCTTGTGCTCATGAAATCAAACTAAAACTGGAATCAGCGCATATTAGTTATCAGGGTAAGGATTTTTTTCCTGTTTTATCTCAATTACTGCTAAACAAGCACCTATGTTATAATTGGATAAATAAGAAAGGAAACCCTGTGAAGTACTATCATTTAACACGAAATGGGAATTCGTTTATGAAAAGTATTGCAGTGAATTGACATTATATGTGAAAAGTAATTTTACTATTTTTTATGCCGTAACTAGTTGCTGAGCACAAGTTTGACAAGTAACAAGAAACAGGTAAATCAATATTTAATTAAAAAAAGAAATTTATGAAAATAACAGAAAACATCAATCTCGCTGGTTTAATATTTACTATTGACCAGGATGCATTGATAAAATTGCAACATTACCTCAATTCCATTGAACGCTTTTTTGCGATAAAAGAGGAAGGCAAAGAAGTGGTTGCTGATATTGAAGGTCGAATATCGGAACTTTTCGGAACAAAGATTAATAAATCGAAAGAGGTAATCAATATTGAAGATGTAAATCAAATTATTGAGATTATGGGAATGCCGGAAGATTTTATGGATGAAGTTCAGCCGGAACCCAGGAAACGAACATATCAATATCATAATAACTTGAAAAAATTATACCGCGACCCGGATGATAAAGTATTGGCCGGTGTTAGTAGTGGATTGGGTGCCTATTTCAATCTTGACCCAGTGCTTTTTAGGGTTTTGTTCGTTTTAGCTGTAATATTTACCGGCATTGGGGTTTTGGTTTATATTATTTTATGGATTGTTATACCTGAAGCCAATACATTTGCTCAAAAAATAGAGATGAAGGGTTATCAGGCAAATGTTAGCAATATCCATAACGCGCGCAAAGGGAAACCTGAAAATAAAGAGTAAAATTTCCAAGTCCGTGTTCTGACTTTTTTAAATACACAAAAAATATAATTCAAGAAATTAAAAATTACTATAATGAAAATAGAAAATGCAAAAGCACAAATGAGAAAAGGGGTTCTCGAATATTGCATATTATCCATATTATCGAGAAAAGACTCTTATGCCTCAGATATTATCAATAAATTAAAAGAAGCTAAATTAATTGTGGTTGAAGGTACGCTTTACCCTCTATTAACCCGACAAAAAAATGCCGGACTTCTTAGCTACCGCTGGGAAGAATCAACTCAGGGTCCACCACGAAAATACTATAAACTTACACCTGATGGTGAAAGTTTTCTATCAGAAATGGATGGATCGTGGACAGAGCTCGTAGAAGCGGTGGAAATGGTAAAGAATTTTCCGGTAAGTACAGAAGAAGAAATAAAAGAGAATCCAGTAAGTGAGGATTAATTATTAATTCCGTTTTAAATCTGATTATTAAAATTTAATTATCAAAAAAAATGAAGAAAACAATAAGAATAAATATAAGCGGGCTAATCTTTAACCTTGATGAAGATGCATATAGTAAATTACAACAGTACCTAAACTCTATTACCAATAAATTTTTAAATACGGAAGAAGGTAATGAAGTTATAGCTGATGTAGAAGCCCGGATTGCTGAGCTTTTCCAGGAAAAAGTCGGTGACAGGAAAGAAGTTATCAACCTTGGGGATATTGACTACATTATTGGAATAATGGGCAAACCAGAAGATTTTGAAGAAATTTTTGAACCTGAAGAAGAAGTACAATCTAAAAGTTACCAATCAGCAAAATCGAGTCGTAGAGTATATCGTGACCCGGACAACAGAGTTATAAGTGGTCTTTCTTCGGGAATTGCCGCATATTTTGGTATTGATCCGATAATTGTACGTGTAATTTTTGTATTGGCGACTTTGTTTTATGGTGCAAGTTTATTAGTATACATATTATTGTGGATAATAATTCCTGAAGCTACAACAACAAGCCAAAAACTTGAAATGCGTGGTGAAGCCATAAACGTAGAGAATATAGAAAAATCTATTAAAGATGAATTCGCCAATGTAAAAACAAGTTTTAGTAAGTGGCAAAGCGGCTCAAGCTATTCCAAGCTCAGTGATAATGTTTCATCAATCGTACACTTTATAGGGAAAATAGCTATTGTAGTATTTAAAGTTCTACTCGTAATTTTTGGTATTTGGCTATTCTTTTTAAGTTTAGGAGTACTGGGTTCCTTTACGGGAATATTCTTTTTTAACGATACCATTATATCTCCTTTTACATGGAACGATATTAACTTTGCTTTCACTGATTTAATCAAATTATTCACAGATCCTTTCACAGCAATTATCGGTATGATTTCTTTATACCTATTGGTGATTGTTCCTGCTCTGGCTATCATCTATTTTAGCTTAAAAATGATTTTTCGATTTAAAGTTCGAAACCGGGCAATTGGAATTATTGGGATTACACTTTGGTTAGTAAGTTTAATGACATTGGTTGTTGCAGGTTTTAGAACTGCATACAATTATAAGTCAGATGCAGATATATCAAGGAATTACACACTTGAAAATAATAAAGACACCCTGTACATTAAACTGGCAAATCCATATACTGATCAATATAACCATATAGTACGTGAGCGTTTTAATATGGTCTATGTAGATTTTGAAAACAATTTAAAACTTTCTGGTAAACCAAGATTATATATTGATAAAAGTGATAATCACAAAATTAGTCTCGAAATTGCCAAAGAGGCAAGAGGGATGACCAAAGAAGAAGCATTAGAACATGCAAAAAACATTGCTTATGATTGGCAACAGGATGATTCTTTACTAATTTTTAACCGGTATTTTAAAATAAGTGGCGCCAAAAAAGTTAGAGATCAGGAATTAAATATTTATCTAAAAATCCCTGTTGGAAAAGTTGTTTATTTTGATAAATACATTGACCAAATAGCTTATGACATACAGAATGTTCAGGGAGTTTATGATTGGAATATGACTGATGAATACTGGATTATGACCGAAGATGGGTTAAGCTTATTGGAGGATACAACATCCATACAGAAAAGCACATTTGAGGATTCAGAAAATCCAGATGAAGTTATTGAAATAAAAAAAATTGAGCCAAAAGTAGAGGCGAAAGAAGATGATGAAATTAAGCAGATGAAAAAAGAACTAGATTCGATGTAAAAATTAAAAACAGAACCGCTAAGTCGCTAGGACGCAAAGAATTTCATATTACGGAAAAACTTTGCGTCTCTGCGTCTCTGCGGTAAAATATTAATTCTTATTCAACTATCTCAACCCACCCATAAAGATCATCTTCATCACCGGTTTGGATTGCCAGTAGCTTATTATATAATTTAGTTGAAATAGGGCCCGGTTCAGATCCATAATTATATTCCTTGCCTGTTTCATCATCAACAATTTTTCCAATAGGACTAATTACAGCGGCAGTCCCACATGCACCAACCTCCTCAAAACTATCTAATTCACTTTCTTCTACCGGTCTTCGTTCTGTTTTTAAACCAATTGATTCAGCAAGAGTAATTAAGCTCTTATTGGTAATTGAAGGCAAAATTGAATCCGACTTAGGCGTTATATAAGTATTATCTTTAATACCAAAGAAATTTGCCGGTCCACATTCATCAATATATTTTTTTTCCTTTGAATCTAAATATAGGACATTTGCAAAACCGCCAGCATGTGCCTTCTGCATTGAAGTAAGACTTGCAGCATAATTCCCCCCCACTTTAAACCTACCCGTACCTTGTGGTGCAGCCCGATCGAACTCTTTTGTCAGCAGCATCTTAACCGGTTTAAAACCTTCTTTGAAATAAGGTCCTACGGGTGTCACAAATACCATAAATAAATATTCATCAGCGGGTTTCACACCTACCTGTGGTCCTGATCCAAATAATAAAGGTCTGATATAAAGAGAAGCTCCACTTCCATAGGGTGGAACAAAACGTTTATTCATTCGAACAACCTTTAAAATTGCCTTTTTAAAAACTTCTATAGGAACTTCAGCCATTAAAATTCCACGGGCAGACAATTGCATTCTTTTAGCATTTTCTTCCCAGCGAAACAAACGAATTTTTCCATCTTTCCCCATAAATGCTTTCATCCCCTCAAAGGCTTCTTGTCCATAATGTAGTGCGGTAGCAGCTATATGAATATCAATATGTTCAGAAGAAGAAAGCTCAAGAGAGCCCCATTTTCCATTCCGATAATAAGTTCTAACATTATAATCGGTTTTAATATAACCGAAAGGCAGGTTTTTCCAATCTATACTCATATCTATAACAGTTTTTTATTGTTTTACAAATTTACCCCAAAGATAATGATATTACCCATAAATATCAATGAATATAAAATATTATCAAAATGCTATAAATCATTTTTATTTTGATGAATTTTTAAGTACTTTGTGATTTTTCTGTAAATTTAGTTTTCAAATTATCTTAAAAAGATTATATTTGAGGTGTATAAATTTGTATGAATAAGTTAATATGATACATTTTTATCATTATGGCATAAGACTTGATACATTTTTGATTGAAAAATTAAAGCTTATTTTTTTACCGAGTAAATAAAAGACTATGGAAATAAACGAACCTATTTTAGTACCTTGGGATTTCTCACAGGTAGCAGGATATGCATTGGAACATGCTATTAATTTTGCAAAAAACACAAACGACGATGTAGCACTAATACATGTTGTGAAGAAACAAAAGGAAATTGATAATGCGAAAAACAAATTACAAGAGGTTGTTAACGATACAAAAGAAAAACATGGTATCGATCTCAAATTAATTGTTCGCGAAGGTAGTATCTTTACCGCCATTAGTGAAACTGTTGAAGAATTTGATGCTTCACTTGTTGTTATGGGCACGCATGGTATGAAGGGTATGCAAAAGTTTACCGGTAGTTGGGCCTTAAAAGTCATTGCAGGATCTAAAGCTCCTTTTGTGGTTGTTCAGGATGCACCGGGCGATGAATTAAAAAGCATTGTGTTTCCGGTTGATTTTAAACGCGAACAAAAAGAAAAACTTGTTTGGGCTGCTTTTCTAAATAAATACTACAATACAAAAATTAATATTTGCTATCAGCAATCTACAGATAGCCGCATTAAAACTAAAACAAAATCGAATATTGTATTTTCCAAGAACTACCTTGCTGAAAAGGGTGCAGAATTTGAAATTCATGCAATGGTTGGTGAAAAAAGTCTGGCTGATGAATCTATTGATTTTGCAAAAAGCATTAATGCTGGTATGATCCTGATTATGACTACTAAAAACATTAGTTTCCAGGATTATGTTTTAGGTGCTGATGAACAACAGATAATTGCCAACTCAGCAAAAATTCCAGTAATGTGTATTAACCCTAAAGCAGGAACATCAAAATTTGGTGGCTTTAGTGCTTCTGGAGGCTAAAGATATTTATTGTTAATTTAAAGAACTTACAGAGAAACTCTTTGTAAGTTTTTTTTTGCAAACTTATGAACCAATTAATTAGAAATTTTCTCGCAAGGCTAAAACTTTTTTCGCCTATTTTTATAGGTATAGGAATTTCCATTTTTATAATAACCTATCAATCAATCAGGAACTCGAAGGAAACAATACACGAGTCAATGAAAAAAACCTTGACTTTGGAAGTTGAAACTATTATTAAAATGTTTGAACGGGAAAGAAGCCTGAAATTAGAAAAGGTCAAGACCCACCTTAAAGTAATGCACAACTACTTTTATTTAGGTGAGTTCCAAATCAGAAAAAGCACTAATAAAATAACTACTATTAATCAAATATCAGGGAATACACATAAAGTTCCACTTGATAATTGGCTATTTAATAGCTCAAGTATTCGACAAGACCACTCTTTTGTTGACAGTATCCAAAATTTGCTGGGTGGCACAGCTACCATATTTCAAAAAATTGATAGTGGATATGTCCGTATATCCACCAATGTTCTAACACATAATCATAAAAGAGCAATTGGAACATATATTCCCAACAGCTCACCAGTTATACAAGCAATTGAAAAAGGCGAAACATATATTGGGAGAGCATTTGTAGTAAATGAATGGTATATTACCGCTTATGAGCCAATTTATCATAAAGGAAAAATAATTGGCATACTTTACGTTGGCGATAAAGAAAAAAACCTGACAAAACTCCGCAAAATAATTCAGGATATTAAAATAGGTGAAAGTGGTTATATCTTTGTTTTAGATGAACACGGAGATATTATTGTTCAGCCTAAATTGGAAAATGAAAAATTTAATAAGAATAAACTTCTTCAATATATTATAAATAAAAAGAAAGGTATTTATGCTTTCATCAATAAATATAACAAAGAAGAAAGGGTAATAGTTTTTGATTATTTTGGAGATTTTCATCTGTATGTTCTTGCTTCAATAAACCCGGAAACTGAAACCCGTAAATTAATAGAAAAAACAATTATAGAATCGATAATAATTGGCATCATTATCATAATATTACTAAGCACATTTGTTTATTTTATAACTACTGAAAATATTCATAAATACCTGAAACAAATAAATCTATCAAACAAAAATCTGGTATCTACAAAAAAAGCTCTTACGTTTTCAGAACAAAAATTTGAAACAATTTTTAACAACAGCAGCGATGAGATTTTCTTGGCAGACCTTAACGGAAATTTTATTGAGGTAAACCAATTGGTTTGTGAAAAACTTGGATACTCAAAAAGTGAGTTACTGGAAATGAGTTTTCTTGACCTAAAAACACAAAAATACAAACCATTTGTCTCAAAAAATTTAAAATTAATAATCAATAAGGGTTTCCATACTTATGAAACTGAAAATGTATCTAAAACAGGCAAGATTATATCTGTAGAAATGAAAAGCCGTTTAATTAACTGTAGTGGAACAAAAATGATTATAAGCATTGCCCGTAACATTACTGAAAGGAAAGCCATTGAGAAAAAAATGGTCACTACCATTTTAAAAACAGAAGAAAAAGAAAGGAAAAGATTTGCAACTGATCTACATGATAATTTAGGACCAATACTTTCTACCATAAAATTATATTCTGATCTAATCAAAAAAGGCGATAATAAAAAACTCAATTTAAACGAAGCGATTACAAATATTGACGAATTAACTGAAATGGCCATTTCAACTACTAAAGAAATTTCAAATAATATTACTCCCACTATTTTACATGATTTTGGCCTAGCAACTGCAATAAGAGAGTTTTGTAATTATGTAAATAGTACAAAATCGGTTAACATTCAAATAAAAACAGAAGATTATAGTTTGAAAACCAGGGGTATTTTTGAAACTATTTTATTTCAAACTACAAAAGAATTAATCAACAATACACTTAAACATGCTTCGGCGAAAAATATAACGATTGAACTGAAAAATAATAAGAACCAGGTAATTTTATATTATAAGGATGATGGAATTGGTTTTGACGCAGAAAAAATACTAAAAGAAAGTACAGGTTTGGGCATAAATAGTATTGTAAACAAACTAAAAACTGTTAAAGGCACCTATGATATTAATAGCAATAAGGGTGAAGGTATGTTTATTTTGATTGCAGTTAAGGTTGAAGAGGATAGTGGACAGTCGTCAGAGCTCAGTAAACAGTAGGTATAGAAAAACAACAAATGTACGTTACTGCGAGTCACAAGACCCGGGAAAAAACCTTCAAAGTGTTATGACAATAAAAGAGTTATCTTTGAATTTCGAATTTCGATTAACGAATGAAGATTTTGGAAGTACGGATACATCATTCCATCTCAAATCGTTAATCGACATTCGTTATTCATTTTTTCTGAAAATCATTAACTATCTGCATATTAACAACAAGTTGTCATTAGTAGCGATAGCGAAGCAGTCTCATGCAATTAAAAAAGTGGACATTATATAATAAATCATCAGTATAGCAAACTATAGAGGGTTACTTCACTTCATTCGCAATGACGAGCGTTGAATTGGTAAACATAAGAATTAAAATGTAATTACACACAAAATTAAAAATGGAATTAATTAGCGTTATCATAGCCGACGATCACATTATTTTTAGGAAAGGACTAAAAGTTATTTTGAATGAAATTTCAAATATTAAAGTAATTGGCGAAGCCTCAAACGGAAATGAATTACTGGATTCATTAAAAACACAGCAAGTTGATGTTATTTTAATGGATATAAAAATGCCAAATATGGACGGCATTGAGGCAACAAAAAAAGTAGTTGAAAAATTCCCCGAAACAAAGGTTATTGCATTAACGATGCACGAAGAAATTGGTTACTTTAATCAAATGATCGATGCTGGAGCAGATGGCTTCCTGTTAAAAAAAACCAATAAAGATGAACTTGAAAAAGCCATTAATATGGTAATGGATGGCGATAATTATTTTTCTGAAGAATTTATCAGTAGTATCAATAAAAGAACAATCCCTAAAAAAACATCTACGGTACAAATTAGCGTGCGCGAAAAAGAAGTACTGGAGCTTATCTGTAAAGGCAATTCAAATATTGAAATTTCAAAAATACTTGGAATTAGCCAACGAACCATTGACGGCCATCGCAGCCGTTTATTTGACAAAACCGGTGCTAAAAATGCACCTAACCTTGTGCTTTTTGCGGTTAAAAATGGTTTGATTTAGAAATTAGAATAAACTTGGTAAGCTCATTTTTTTGTATATTTGTAAAAACACAGTTTATGAACGCTAATATAGCTTTAGAACGATTCGATTTATTGCCTGAAAGCATTCAATTGCAGGTAGTTGATTATATTGATTTCCTTTTAGATAAATATTTATCTGAAATAGAGAAAGGTATTGATAGCAACATAGAAATTGACGAAGAAACAAAAAAACTACTTGACCAGCGAGTTGCTCTTCATAATTCAGACCCATCAAAAGCCCAACAATGGGAAAAAGCTTTAGAAACCATTGCTGAAAAATACAATTATGAGCTATAATGTAATAGTTTCAGAACTTGCTCGCTTAGATATTGAAGATGCAATTGAATGGTACTCAGCAAAACAAAAAGGCTTGGGGCAAAAGTTTCTTTACACCGTCAAAGATTGTTTAAAACTACTTGTTATTAACCCCTTAGCTTATTCGAAAGTATACAAAGAAATTAGGCGGGTATTAACTAAAAAATTCTCATATGCTCTTTTTTACAAAATTGATAGGCAAGAAAAACTTGTAACTGTTTATACTGTTTTGCATACAAGTAGAAATCCTGAACTAATTGGCAAAAGGTATAATCGTTTCACTGAATAACCCCAAACAAAGCAAGTCATCGTGAGGTACAAAGCGATCTCCTATTATTAAGAAAGTGGCCAATTCTACGACAAATTAACCACATAGCAAACCAAAGGGGATTGCTTCCTCGTTCCTTGTCGCAATGACGAGCGTTGAGTAAGGGATTCCTTCGTTTCCCTATGAATGACGATGATAAAACATCTCTTCCCCACCGTAGAAAACACCTAATCAAAAAATAATTTACTTTTTTTCAAATTTTTCCCCAAAAAACTTAATCCTAAACCACAGCAAATCTTCAATTTACTACTTGTAATCAATATAAATAACATTTACACCTCATTGTCAAAGCTTACATTTGCCTGAAAAACAACAAATTGCATCACACATTAGGTAAAAACACCTAATACTACACTTGCACATTTCACTCTACCACAGGTCTATTAAGGAATATACTTTTACATCAGATTTCAGAGATAAAAGTTTAACCAAAAAAGAAAAAATCATGGAAAAGAAAAAAATTTTATTAGTAGACGACGATCAGGACATTATTGCAATTGTTCAAACTATTTTAGAAAACGAAAACTTTGAAGTAATAACCGCCACAAATAAAATTGATGGCATTGCGAAAGCCAAAGCAGAAAAGCCGGATTTAGCCATCCTTGATGTAATGATGACCACACATTACGAAGGTTTCGAACTGGCACAGGCATTTAACGATGACGAAGAGCTAAAATCAATTCCTAAATTAATGCAAACCTCCATTGATGTTTTTTCATCGGCAGACCAGGATGCAATGAATTTTGCACGCACTTATAGAAATAATCCTGAATTTAAAGAAATGGATGTGCTTTTAGTAAAAGACCCAAAAAAGGAAAAAGCAGGAATTGACTATAGAAATAAAAAAGGTGAAATTGTTTGGGTTCCTGTTGATGGCTTTGTTGCCAAACCGGTTAATTCAAAAATATTATTACCCGAAATTCACAGACTTTTACATGCTGAGCATGTTTAAATAAAAAAAGCTCAAGTTTAAATTGACTTGGATACATTAATTATCTGCAATACCAATGCTTGACAAGTAATTAGTATACTAGTAATTAGCAACTAAAAACAATTAACATTTTTTCTAATGACCAGTTACTAATGACTAATTACCTGCAAATTAACATATAGAAGATAATTATTAGCTTCCCAGAATA
>Ga0164315_10004047_pt1 | contig 11378 bp, 10 predicted proteins | sample GuaBasSedimGuay6_FD_113737 | JGI IMG/M metagenome (GOLD analysis project Ga0164315, IMG submission 113737) | Subseafloor sediment microbial communities from Guaymas Basin, Gulf of California, Mexico - Guay6, Core 4569-2, 0-3 cm | ecosystem: Environmental > Aquatic > Marine > Hydrothermal vents...
TGTTCTTTACTCCAGAATATTTAAATGTTGAAAATAAATTTAAAGATAAGTGGCTCTTTCGTGGAGGTCTACGCTTCTATGTTCCAATTTGGCAAAAAGGGGAATATGCATCAATGTCGCTAGCATCATCATACTATAATTTTAATGGCAATAACGGAATTAGTTACGAAGCAGGAGTTTATCTCTTTGCAGGTATTCTTGGATTTCAAACAACATATTCACCAAACTTCACAAACTCAGAATGGATTTTTACAATTCGATTGAGATATTTTTAATGAAAAGTGTTTTTGTGAAAATATTGCTCGGTTGTACTATTCTGTTCTCAACATATTCATGCACAGCAATTCTATCAACATCTAATACAGTTGGTAGTAGCATCTCAGCCCTATTTAGTTCCCCTAAAGAGATAGAAAATAAAATCACTAATCCCAAAGTTGATGATGCAAGACTTGCCGTTCTCTGGATTGGTCACGCAACAATGTTAATCCAAATTGATGATAAATTTATTCTGACAGATCCGGTATTTACTGAGACAGTAGCGTTTCTTTCCAAACGATTAATTGAACCAGGCATTGATGTTGAAAATCTTCCCGAAATTGATGTTGCTTTAATTTCACATTTACATCCAGATCATCTTTCATTTGGTTCACTTGAAATGATAGAACATAAAATAGGTGAACTAATAGTTCCTGAAGGAGGATTGATCTATATCCCAAATTATGATTTTGAATCAAATGATTTAAAGTGGTGGAATACTACTGTAATTAATGGAGTTAAAATTACAAGCGCCCCTGTTCTCCATAACGGAATGCGATATGGACTGGACTATGACTGGCTTCCAAGAGCTTTTACAAGTTACATTATTGAGTATAATGGGGTAACTGTTTACTTTGGAGGAGATACTGGTTATGATTCTACAACAACCGTTTTTAAGGAAACCGCAAAAAGATTTCCCAAAATTGATCTAGCAATTTTACCTATTGCGCCAATTCATCCAAGGGAGTATAGTTACATCAGGCACACAGATCCACGCGATGCACTTTTGGTATCTAAAGAATTAAAAGCAGAGCGAATGATTCCCATGCACTATGATACTTTTGCTGAAGCATACGATACGCTTGGAGAAGCAGAATCATTGATGAAACAAGAGATGTTGAAAAGTAATTTAACTAGAGACGAAGTAATAATTCTCAAGATTGGTGAACAAATTACTCTGCTAAAATAGGTTGTTAGATTTTAGTGTTTTAATTGGATGTGTTCTCCTCTATTGCGTTTGTGAAACTGGATAACTAGATTAAAATTTGATTAAATTATATTAATTAAATTCGAGGAGTTTTATGAAAAATCAAATTATAATATTTTTATTAGTAGCATTTTCTTTTACAGTAGCTCAGCAAGATTCCACTATAACTGTAGCACAACCCCAAACACAAAAAAGTAATCAGCCTTCAAAAGTATATTATGGTGGTGAAGTAGGTTTTAATTTCTTTGGAGATTATTTCAGAATTAATCTTCAACCATTGGTTGGCTATAAAATATCTCCTAAATTATCAGGCGGTGCTAAATTAATGTATGAATATGTGATAGATTCCAGATATGAAACAGAGATTACTTCGAATAATTATGGTGGTTCTGTTTTTGCTCGTTATAGAATAATTCCTGCAATTTATTTTCATGCTGAATTTGCATACTACAGTTACAAGTATAGAACAGATCGTCTTGAAGGTGATAGATTTTGGATTCCATTCTTATTACTTGGTGGTGGCTATACTCAACACGTTGGTGGTAATACATGGGTTTATGCAGAAGCACTATGGGATGTTATTCAAGATGATAAATCACCTTACGCAGTTGGTGATCCTTGGATTAGTATTGGTGTAAGTGTTGGGTTCTAAAAAAATATTGAACAAGGAATCTTGAATATCGAACAAAATATTTCATGATTCCTTGTCTCTTTTTTGTAAAAGTCGATATTTAAATTCTAAACTATAAGCAGATGAACAAACTTAAACTTAGTTTTCTTACTTCAGTTTTTCTTCTTGGCAGTATTCCATTGTTTGCTCAAGATACGCAATACTGGGCAAAGCAATATGGAACATACGGAGAGCTACTAGGTGGAGTTGTAGTTGGTGGTACTTCTGACTTAAGCTCAACATATTATAATCCCGGTTCAATGGCTTTTACAACAGATTCCGCTTTAGTTTTGACTACACATTCATTACAGGCGTATGCAATTACAATAAATGATGCTTTTGGGACAGGTAGCAAATTAACTTCTTCTTCTGTTAAAGCATCGCCTGGTATTTTTGCAATTCGTTTGCCAAATTGGTTGGGAGAAGAGCAAATAGCTATTTCATACATTACGCGCTATGATTTTGATTTTGAAGCTCAAGAGTTAAATACAACACCACATTCTGACTCCCAAAATTCATATAAAGCTAGTGAAGGATCTGTTTATGAAAATTTATCAGAATATTGGCCTGGAGTTTCTTGGTCAAAAGCATTTTCTAAAAATATAGGAATTGGTGTAACATTATATTTTCCCTACAGAAGTCAAAGTGCAAGAAATCAAATTTTGCATCAAACACTTGATTCTACTGGAACAAATAGTTCTGCAATAATATTTGAGGATTATTCATATAATAACTTGAGGGCACTAATTAAATTTGGGGTTAGTATTAAATTAGATCCTCTAATGCTGGGAATTACGGTTACAACACCAAGTATGAATATTTATGGTAGCGGTTCTACCGCATTGAACTTTACTGCAACTAATATTGATAGTGAAGAATTAGAGGGCTTACCAACCTTTGCAAGTGATTTTCAAGAGGATTTATCTGCACAATTTCGTTCAGCATTGTCTATTGCTGTTGGAGCAGCATACTATTTAGAAAATACATCCTTTTATTTTTCTGCAGAGTGGTTTAACAGTGTTAGTGAGTTTAATATAATGGAACCAAATTCTTTCTATGCCCAATCTTCTGGAGATGAAATAGAATATAATTCAGCTTATAGTTTAAATTCTGTAATCAATATTGGATTAGGAATTAAATATATTGTTAATCCCAATTTTACATATTATGGAAGTATCACCTCTGATCAGACAGCTTTTGTACCAAATAAGGTAAATAAGTTTGCAATTTCCAATTGGGATATTATCCATATTCGTTCTGGTGGAAAGTTCAATATAGATAAATTAAGTATTACATTAGGTTTAGGGTATGGTTTTGAAGCTAACATATATGATGGATTAAGAATTATTGGACAAAAAGATACTGACAGAAGTGATGTTGCATATCACCAAATAGATGTTGTGTTTGGATTTGCATATAAATTGTAATCTAATTAAAATAAACAGATTCAAATTTTGCCAATAGTTTTCCTTCTTTGTAGAGAAATAAAAACTCGCCATAAATTTTATATCTATTCGCTTTTTCAAGTATTTGGAAATATTCTCTTTCTAGTTCCATGTTTTCACACATCATAAGAGTAGATCCTATTTGGCTAAACTGCAGTGTGTCATACCTTATAACTGAGCTGCCGAAAAAATTGTTGCATCCAGAAAAGCCTTTGATGCTGTTGTCCTGCTTTATTAAAAAATGAATCTCTTTTTTAACATTATAACCCTTTACCTGTTTTCCATTTAGTTCTCGCAAACTCCAAAAGGTATTCCTCAAGTTTGCGGTTCCAAGATTTTTAACACAATCGATATAAGGCCAAATTTTTTCAAACTTATCAACGATTAAAAATTCTCTTTCACCCTCTCCCTCAATTTTTGGACGGCTCTCAAAATGACCAGTTAAAGTAACAAGAATTTTTTCGCCAGAATTTTCAACTACTCCGAGATAAGCACTTTCAAGTGAAATATTATCAGATTCCATTGCAACTGGATATTTTTTATTTGTTTTACAATCTGTAAATATTCCTGCATCTGCCATGTAAGAATAAAATCCTTTAAGATTTGGGTTCTGTTTTTCATTATCAATTGCTGAACATGAAAAAAGAATTGTAAATAATAGTAGTGCTATAATATTCTTCATTTGAATTCTCATTTATAGTATTAACTTATTTTTCAAAAATAGATTATTCTAAATTAACTTGAAATATTCTAACTTGTGAATTTAGTTTTCTTATCATTATTATTAGAGTATGAAAAATAAAAAAATAGCAGTTATTGCAGTAAGTGGTGGTCTTGATAGTTGTGTAACTGCAGCAATAGCAAATCAAGAATATGAACTTGCGTTTGCACATATTAATTATGGACAACGTACTCAAGCAAGAGAATTGAAAGCATTTAAAGATATTGCAGATTTCTATTCTGCAAAAAGAATAATCATAGATTTTAATCACCTAGCAAAAATTGGTGGCTCGTCACTTACCGATGAATCGATAAAAATTAAAGAAGCAAATTTGGAAGCTGATGAAGTCCCAAATTCTTATGTTCCTTTTAGAAATGCGAATATTTTAACCGCTTGTGTTAGCTGGGCAGAAGTTATTGAAGCTGAAGCAATATACATTGGAGCTGTGTTTGAAGATTCATCTGGATACCCTGATTGCCGACCAGATTTTTTTGAAGCATTTAATTCAGTAATCAATCTAGGAACAAAACCCGAAACTAAAATCAAAATTAAAACTCCAATTATTCATTTGAATAAAAATAAAATAATTGAAAAAGGAATTGAACTCAACGCACCGCTTAATTTAACGTGGTCTTGTTATCAAAACGAAGATGAGGCATGTGGCGTCTGTGATAGTTGTGCCTTGAGATTAAGAGGTTTTCAACAGAGAGGAATCGAAGATCCAATCCCTTATAAAATTAGACCAAACTATTAATTAATAGAGAGAGAAAAATGGAAGACAAAACCAAAATTTTAGAAACATTTGAAAATCCAAATCAAGATAGAGATTATACAATTGAGCATATTGCTCCAGAGTTTACATCTCTTTGCCCTAAAACAGGACAACCAGATTTTGCAACCATTAGTATGGAATATATTCCAAACGAACTTTGTGTAGAGCTAAAATCTTATAAGCTTTATTTGAACTCATACCGCAATGAAGGAATGTTTTTTGAAGCTGTGACTAATAAAATTTTAGATGATTTAGTAGAAGTACTAAAACCAAGTTACCTAAATATAGTTGCAGAATTTAACGTCCGTGGTGGAATTAGTTCAATAATTGAAGTTGAATTTGATGAGTTTGATGATTTGGACGAATACGATGATGACGAAGATTTTTCACTAAACTAACAAACATACTCTTAGAAGAATTAAGCTAACTCCATTTACTGCTAGCTTAGGATTGAAATTTTCTTGAGTGTTTTTTTAATCCGCCAAAGGCGGACAAGAGTGCCACTTAGGAGGATAGCATATTCTATCTAAGGCTCTTACTGTCTGCTTGCGACCGGATATTTATTTTATCTTAAAATAGTAAAAGGAGCACTTATGGCTAAGAAAGTTATTAAAAGAAGCTGGGCTGAACCATTCAAAATTAAAGTGGTTGAACCAATCAAAATGACAACACGCGAGCATCGCGAAAAGGCAATTAAAACTGCTGGTTACAATACCTTCCTGTTAGAATCAGAAGATGTTTACATCGATTTGCTAACCGATAGTGGTACAAACGCAATGAGCGACCGGCAATGGGCAGGAATGATGGTAGGAGATGAAGCCTACGCTGGTAGTAGAAATTTCTATCACCTATGGAATAATGTAAAAAAATATTATGGAATGCCTTACTTCGTTCCAACCCATCAAGGTAGAGCTGCAGAACATATGATTTCCCAAATTCTTATTAAGGAAGGCGATTACATTCCTGGCAACATGTATTTTACAACTACTCGTCTTCATCAAGAATTGGCAGGGGCAACATTTGTTGATGTTATTGTTGATGAAGCACACGATCCAACTAGCGAAAAACCATTTAAAGGAAATGTTGATCTTAAAAAATTAAAAACGCTTATCGATAAAGTTGGTGCAAAAAAAATCCCTTATGTTAGTATAGCTGGTCCAGTAAACATGGCTGGTGGGCAACCATTCTCAATGAAAAACTTAAAGGATGTTTATAAATTATGTCAATCACACAAAATTAAATTATGGTTCGATGCTACTCGTGCTGTTGAAAATGCATACTTCATTAAAACTAGAGAACGTGGTTACGCTAAAAAAACTATTGCTGAAATTCTGAAAGAAATGAATTCCTTCTTTGAAGGAATATGGGTAAGTGCCAAAAAGGATTTAATGGTTAATATTGGTGGTATACTCGCAACAAAAAACAAAAAAGTTTTTGAAAAAGCACGTAACATGGTTGTGGTTTATGAAGGACTTCACACATACGGAGGACTTGCCGGACGTGATATGGAAGCTATGGCTATTGGTCTTGATGAAATGGTTGAATATGATAATGTTAGAGCTCGTATTGGTCAAGTTGAATATTTTGGTGCACAGTTAGATAAATATGGGGTTCCTTATGTTCGCCCAATTGGTGGACATGCAATATTTTTAGATGCAAAAAAAATCTTAAGTCATTTATCTCAAGATAAATTTCCTGCTCAAACTCTTGCTGCTGAAATATATCTTGATTCTGGGGTACGCGGAATGGAGCGTGGTGTTGTTTCGGCTGGACGGGACCCTGAAACTGGTGAACATCGATTCCCTAAGTTGGAACTTGTGCGGTTAACTTTCCCACGTCGTGTTTATACGCAAGCTCACATTGATGTTGCGGTTGAATCTATCGCAGCAGTTTATCAAAACAGAAAAAAAATCTCTGGTCTTAAAATGATATACGAGCCAGAGTATTTGCGATTCTTCCAAGGAAGATTTGAGAAGATATAATTTAAAATAAGAATAGTTCTATTTTTCACTTTTAAACCTCGAATATTTTTATATATTTCGAGGTTTAAATTTATATTGAGTAAATTTACTTTATGCAAGAGACTCTAGAAATAAAAAAACAATTTGAAACAGAGAAAGAGATACTCTTCAATAATCAAGAGATGTTAGAAGATGCATTTAAATTATGTATTAACTATAGCCTTTTGGTCGAGGAATATATTTTTAAAGCTCTCTCTAAACGAAAAGTAAAATGTGTTCTAGTTGCTGCTGGTAGCTTTAGTCGGCGGGAGCTATCTCCCTACTCAGATATTAATTTAATGTTTATTCTTAAGAATTTAGAAGGGTATGAAAAAGGGATAGAGGAGAGTGTCGCTCTTCTGTGGGATATTGGAATTGAAATATCATATACGGTTAGAGAGTTTTCAGATATAGATAAGTTCTTAAAAGATGATTTAACTTCGTTTACTCAGTTTTTTGAAACTCGTTTTCTAATTGGAAATAAAGAACTTTACAAAACCTGGAATGAGAAAATACTTTCAGTCCTTGACGAGAAACACAAAACACGATTACTCCACCAATACTTTGCCGATATTAAGAAACGCCATAAAAAATTTGGTGAGTCCCCTAAAGCATTAGAACCTAATGTTAAACTATCTGCTGGTGGACTGCGTGATTTTCACACGATAGAGTGGATATACTCAATTAGAAACAATACAATTATTTCTAATCAAGAAGAGATCACCCAAACCGAGCTTTTCCTTTTGAAAATGAAAAACGAGAAATTCATTGATGGTAGGGCAGTACAAAGATTATTAAATAGCTATAAGACTTTGCTCCGTGTAAGAAATATGCTTCATGTTTTATCTAGTAGAAGAGATGATAGATTAGAATTTACTTTGCAAGAAAACATTGCTCTCGCTCTTGGTTATACCGAGAGTAATTGGAAAGAATTTATGTTTGAGTATTTTAATGCCACAAACATAGTCCATCGTTTCTCTCGAACATTAGTTAAGAGATATGAGGAGGAGCTATCTACACCTATTTCAGAATATTTATCAATTGAGCTTGATGATGATTTTTCAATTAAGGATAATTTAATTTATCTTAACAAAGAGAGAGAACTTTCTATCTCTGAAGCAATGAGGGTTTTTTATTATAGAGGTTTACATCATGCTCGGTTTAGCCAAAGCTTACGCTCAACAATAATTAATAGTGCTCTTGATGTCGAAGAGAGTGAGCAGTATTCGTTATCCTCCTCAGTCTTTTTTAGAGAAATTCTGAAGCTTCCTCATAAAGTTGGAGAATCGCTTAGTGTTATTAATAGTTTAGGAATACTTGGGGCGTTCCTTCCAGAATTTAGAGATTTGATAGGTTTTTTCCAACCAGGTGTTTACCATCGATTTACAACTGATGAACATACCTTGATAGCAATTAAAAATCTTGAATCTTTGTATGAGAGCAACACATTTTTAGGAAATATCTTTGATAGTATCAAGGTCAAGGACACGCTCTATTTATCAGTCCTTTTGCACGACATCGCTAAACCAATGAGTATTTCTGGGCATGAAATTATTGGAGCTGAAATTGCTGAAACAATAATGATGCAATTAGGATATGAACAAGAAGAGACCGAGTTGGTGCAATTTTTAGTTAAAAATCATTTATCAATGGAGCAAGTCGCATTTAGAAGAAACTTAAATGATCCTGAAACATTGGACAATTTTGTAGCACTCTTTGCAAATAAAAAACAATTGAACTACCTTTATCTATTAACGTATGCTGATTTAGCCGCAGTGAGTCCAATTGTTTGGACTAATTGGAAGAGTGAACTTTTAGAGGAACTATACAAAAAAAGTTGTGCAATGTTAAGTGATAAACTCTCCGGTGAAGAACTATTATACGAAAACACACTTGCGATGATAAGTAATCCTAAAATTGCAGATAATATTAAAGTAAAGTCCCACATTGAATCTATTGATGATGCAAGCTATTTACAGCTCTATTCGCACGAAGAAATAAATGAACATGTTAAAGAAATTGAAAGTGGGAATAGGGTCTCTCTCTTCTTCAAGGAAAAGAACGGTTTTACAAATATTACCGTTATTACTAGAGATTCAGAATCCTTACTTGCTCGACTTTGTGGTGCACTATCAATTAGTGACTTGAATATACATGATGCAAAGATATTTACAAGAAAAGATGGAATTGTTATCGACAATTTTAATGTAACGGATTTTAAGTTCAATAAATTAGTAGAAGAAGAGAAATATAGTTTAATTAGAAGAAATGTAAATGCAGCATTACTAAATGAACTTCATATAACACAAGAGTTCAATAAATTAAAATCAAGATGGTGGCGAATAGAAAACAAACTCTTTAAGAGAAAAGAACAAACAAAAATTGATTTTGAAGAATATGATAATTACAGTATCATAGATGTTCATGCCCCAGACAGAATAGGTATGTTATACCAAATAACTAGCAAAATGAACGAGCTTGGGTTAGTAGTATATTTTGCAAAAATTGCTACAAAATCAGATGACGTTGTAGATTCATTTTATGTCTTGGATAGAAATGGAAATAAAATTACAGATTCAGATCATGAACTTATTATACTTGAATTGAAGTTAGCAATAGATGAAATTTTATAAGGACGTTTCGTTCTATTGAATTACGCGTGACGAATAGTAATTTAACCATCTAACTAGATGCAAATATTATAAATGTTTTAATAGATAAGTACAAGAGGTAGATTTGCAATTTTTTAATAAAACATCTCCAATAGGAATTTTTGATTCTGGAATTGGTGGTTTAACCGTTGCCAAAAGAATTATAACGATGTTACCAAATGAAAACATTGTTTATTTCGGTGATACTGCAAGAGTTCCGTACGGTACAAAGTCTAACGAAACAGTTATTGAATACTCTTACCAAGACGCACAATTTTTAATTAACAAAAATGTTAAGCTTATAATTGTAGCGTGCAATACTGCATCTTCAATTGCAATAAATAAATTGAAAGAGAGATTTACTATTCCAATTATTGGAATGATTGAGCCTGGTACACACTTAGCCTTGAAGTCAACAAAGAATGGTAGAATTGGAGTAATTGGAACTGATGCTACAATTAGTAACAAAGCATACTCTAGTGAGTTAAATAGACTTGAAAATAATCTTGAAATAATCGAGAAACCTTGTCCGCTATTTGTTCCAATTGCTGAAGAAGGGTGGTTAAATCATGAAGCAACAAAGTTGATTGCAAAAGAGTATCTGCAAGACTTAATAGATTTTGAAGTTGATACCGTTATTTTAGGTTGCACCCACTATCCATTGCTCTCTGGAGTTATTCAAGAAGTTATGGGTAAAGATGTAACACTAATAGATTCTGGAATGGCTGCTTCACTAGAAGTAGAAGATTATTTGAATGGACGTGGAGTAAGAAACGATTCGAGCCAATTAGGGACTCACCATTATTTTGTAAGTGATTTACCAGCTAAGTTTAAATCAGTTGCTGAAAGGTTTTTAGGAACTGAAGTAAAACACATTGAAAAGATAGATGTCGATTCGTTACTAAAGCATTAGAAATGAAAACTTAGTGTTATTCCCAAAGGAATAATTATTGAATTAGCCCATTCTTGATGAGTGGCAACTACTTTGCCATCAACCCTTTCCTCACAGTTCGTGTCATATTGAATAAATGAAATGCCAGTTCCAAAGTTTATCATAAAATATTCTGTAAATGAATGATTGATAAATACTCCCAACACAATGCCTCTTGTTAATTTAGTGTCGTGTAATTCTTCAAGAGGTAAGAGCCAACTTTCTTCCACTTCGTTCGGATGATAATATGCATCCAAAGAGAATTCTAATTTGTTTTTTTTCGTTAGCTTGTATAAACATGATACGCCCATGCTGAATATAAAATTATTTTGATTTCCCTGCGGAACACGGGTTCCAATACTGACATTCATGTAAGCAATAGATTTATCTGATAAATGAGCACCAATGTTGAACCCTCCTAAAAGGTAAGTTGTCCCATATCCAATAAAATATGAATTTTCATCTGAACTTGTGTAATAGAAATTTAATTGTCCATAATCGCTAAAAAACCCAGGATAACTCATGGTGGCTGAGTATCCTTCTTCTCCACTTATGTTTGAGGCATGAGGAATAAAAGGAGATGCAACTGAAAACAAAGGATATGGTTCACTTGGATAATATTCGCAAGTTGTTGTTTGGGCAAAAATAAAATTGATAAATAGAATAAATGTAAAAAATATTGCTGTTATTTTCATAAATCAATTATTCAAATAAAAACTTTTATAATGATAGATTGCTACAATTGTTTTTGAGTCAATTATCTCACCATTTTTAATCATTTCATCAACTTCAGAAAGTGTGTATTCAAACATTTCCATTCCATATTCACCCTCTTCTCTGTTGTGTTCACCTTCTGTTAAGTCTTGTGCAAGATAGAGATATAGAATTTCATCACAGAAGCCTGGAGTTGTAGAAATTTTCCCAAGTGGGGTTACTTTGGTAGAA
>Ga0164315_10004048_pt1 | contig 11375 bp, 23 predicted proteins | sample GuaBasSedimGuay6_FD_113737 | JGI IMG/M metagenome (GOLD analysis project Ga0164315, IMG submission 113737) | Subseafloor sediment microbial communities from Guaymas Basin, Gulf of California, Mexico - Guay6, Core 4569-2, 0-3 cm | ecosystem: Environmental > Aquatic > Marine > Hydrothermal vents...
ACAATTAACAAATACAGCTATGAAAAGGAAATTATTAGAGAAGTACACGAAGAACCAGCTAAGAGAAGCAGCTGAGAACCTAGGGGTAAAAAAGACCGAAAAGATGATAAAGCCGGTATTACTGGAAGCCTTGATGAAATATTCCTATAATCGCCTTTTAGCTGCACTTCCAGAAAGGGGCTATTAAGGGCACTTAAGAGTTTTTAGTATTATTATTTATAGTACTTTTGTATTAATCAATTAGTTAAACAAATAACCAAATAAGTGATGGCGAACACAATGATTAAAATTAAGCAGGGGCAACAGACCGTAAAGATGTCTACCCTAATCCGTAAAGGGGTTACCAAGAATCAGTTTAAAGAAATGGCTAGAGAACAAGGCCATGAGGTAGCCTACTCGGGACATGACAAAGTAATGTACATTCAAGGCTACAGCGCATGGAATGTGTAATATGCAATAAGGAGATTGAAAAATCCGAGTTTACCAACGCTATACTCTGTAGTGCTCTTTGTTACAACAACCATTTCTGGGAAGAGAAAGTACGGTTACACGATGAGTACACCGTTATAGCAGATGGGGACAGGTATCACCTAACCCCCAGTAATTCAGGGGCAGGTTGGAAAGGTTTTGGAGGGGCTACATTCTACGTACACTTCCATGACGGTAGGAAAATACAATGCAGTAATGTATGGCACCAAGGGGAGGTACCCCCCAATTTTAAAGAAAGGTTACCAGATAATGCGAAATTCATCCCTATGAAAGACATAGAGGATCCCAGTATATTTATAAATTATTAATAATGGATATTGAGAACACATTTACTGAAAAAGCTGTAGAAGCAGCTCACACAGCCTTAGTAGAGGCTATGGAAAAGGACAAAGCAAATGGTATTAACACATCATTCACTTTGCTATCTCTAGTTAGAAACCCCGAAGACCCTACGAAGTCCCGAGGGAATACTGCTATGGGTGCTACAATCGAAGGCTTTGTCAATATGGTGGATAACGCTATGGACAGCCTTATAGAACAAACCCAGAAGACAGAACCCAAAGAAGCTTGCAACACAGCCATGGCCTTTGGAAGCTTCTGCCTCAGTAAAGCCAAGGACCTTAGGAGAACTATTATAAAGAACAAGCTAGGCATGTCCTCAGACCTGGAGGATTTATTTGAAATGTTCAAGGACCTTAAAGGGTTAGGGGATATGTTAAAAGAACATATGGAAGCCAAGGACAAGGAAGAACCCAAAGAAGATAAAAAATAGTTTTATCCATTACTAAAAGGAAGTAGCTAGCGACACCTTAGGTAGAATCTAAGCTACTTCCTATATAGTTTAAGTATATTATATTAAAAAGACACTTAAGTAGATATTATGGGACAAAGACAAAGCACTTTCCTAGTAGTAGAGCCTCAAGACACACAGACTAAAGATAATAAGGCTGTGTACAAAATGATAGGCTCGGTAGACGCATACACCTTTCAAGAGGCTATGGGTAAATTTCCTGAACTAAAGGACGGAGACCTATTAATAGGCAGAGTTAAAGTTAAGAAAAAGTTTGGTAGTTATTTAGTGGAGCTACGAAAGGCACAAGAAGATATGATAGTTATAGAACTAAATTTCACATTGGGTTCTACACATAGCCTTATAGCCGACCACGAGGATCTACCTACAAATATTATAAAAGGATAAGACATGGTAGGACCAGCAGCAATCACCCAAGAGGAATTAAAAAGATTAGTCAGTTACAACCCTCGTACTGGCGTATTCGTATGGCTAAAGAACATACGAAAATCCTGTGAACTAGGTAGTAGTGCAGGAAGAATGATGGGGGGTATGATGAAAATGAACATAGCCGGCAAGCAAAGGCTCCTTTCTAGGTTAGCCTTTATCTATATGGAAGGCTACGACTCTATTAACCAGATTAAGTACAAGGACGGGGACAAGACCAATATAAGTTGGGCCAACCTCTATGAGTACAAGGCTAAAGGGAAAAAGGTAAAGAAAGCCCCTAGAGAAGAACAGCCTAGCACAAACTCCCTGTGGTGGTTAGAGAGTAACCCTACAAGAGAGCATGCTACGTATGATCCCAGCTATTAAGGGCACTTAAGAGTTGGTAGTATTAATATTTTTTGTACTTTTGTATTAATCAATTAGTTAAACCAATTAAACAAATAAACCGATGACGATGAAATTAAGACAAGAAAGCTATGGATTACTTTTACATAGCCTGTTGCAATTCGCTCCAACATTTAGAGAGAATAACATTACCATAGTACAAGCCGAAAGCATAGACTATCAGGTAGACCGGGCAGACTATAGTGATGCTGAGGTATGGTTGAAGACCTTTAAACCTATAATCCTAGAAAAGCAGAGTCCCATGGACTTACTAAAGAGGTTAGAACACTTAGATACCATAATACATTCGACCGTGGAAGAGGCCGGGGTTATTAGGGCTAAGCTAGGGGAATACTTTACCCAGATCTGGGGAGACCCACAACACCCAGAGATAACGTTAGCTATGGTAGAATGGTACCTGGGTAATGAAGAAATCAATATCATGGAGTTCCAGCCCCTGCCCAATTACATTGACGAACTACCCGTACAAGAGTGGGGAGTAGGGCTTATGAGTAAAGGGCCAAAAGGGGAATCGGATGAATTATATAATTTGGTAAAAGCCTTCCACGAAAGGGTTAACAATGACATGAAAGCCTGGGGAGAAGTCCAACATGGGTGGACTTTTATACAGGGTATAAATGAATCTACTACCGATGTACTGGAGGTCCTGGAATTAAGGACTGCCTGGTTTGCTTCCTATGAAAATGTAATCCTAGACAACAGGAACAATGTCAATAAAGAAACTTACTAACGACAGTGGGAAAACAGCAGTAGCTGTATACTTCCCTGAGGGACAGGAATTTAGCCTGTCCCCCAATAACTGGGTAGATATGACGGAGTCTGATTTTGAAGCCTGGGGTGTAAATAAATGCATCTTACAAGGGGATTTCAGAGGCATGTCTAACTTCCTGACTTATGTCACGAAGAGGAATAGGAAATGGGTAGCCTTGAGGCTCGAGCCATTCCTATATCAGGTACCCCAGAAGTTTCTAGGGGAGATAGAAATATTAATCGAATTAGCAAAGGAGAGCGTATAATGGCAAAAGTAGAAAAATTAACAGACGAGAGTATCATGCCATGGGGCATATACCAAGGGAAGACTATGGAGGAAGTTCCAGATAATTACCTTTTAGCAATGTATGAAAAGGACAGGGTAAGAGGTAAGGTAAAGATATACATCGAGGAAAACCTTGATGCAATTAAGAAAAACTTAGGACGATAGATATGGCAAATTTAAACAATGTACTAGAAGTAGTCATCCGACAATACGTATTGGATAGGCTCAGTGAATCAGACCTATTAGGCAGGACCTTATGGGCAGCAAATGTATTACAAAACCAAGTAGACACTTTCGGTAGGTCTATAGGAGGTAAGAACAGCACAAGCTGGGACGAAGGAACAGCCTTGATAGAAGCTATCTCAGACTCTATGCTAATGGAATCTAAAATGGAGACTAACGAGAACACTACCTTTATAGCTGATGTTTTAGTAGCATCCCTACAGACGGCTAGGCCAGTAGATACCGATGTAACCCCCGTACAATGGGGATACCCAAGTAAATAGGATGAAAGATTTAATAATAGGAATAGTGATAGGCGTGATGGCCCTTACACTAATAGCCTCCAAGACCATCGATAGTGGGATCATCACGTTCAAGCCCCAGAAACCCTCGAACACAGTGGTATTACACAGTAACCGTGATGTAAGCACTAGGATAATCTACTACATAGAGAGGGGTTACCAAGTACAACACATGTCCTCTGCCTATGGTGGTTCGGGTTCTCCTAGGGTAACGGTTATAATGGTAAAATATTAATAGCCTTTCTCTGCACTTAAGTGTTGGTAGTATTAATATTTTTTGTACTTTTGTATTAATCAATTAGTTAAACCAATTAAACAGTAAAAAGTTATGAAGGAAGCAGTTAAGAATATCCAGGATTTACTAGATTACATAGCAGAAAAGGCTGCATTAGATCTAGTATTTGACGACCTTATTTTCATTGAAACAAGGGTTTTCCATAACGGGGAACAGTCCACATTTGTAATATTTGGAGCTAGAAAAGGGCCCCAGATGCAACAGGTAACCTACAACCTAGAAGGAGATTTTATAGAATATACACTACACACAAGAAGATTTTAATATGACGAAACATGCAGCACCTCTTACGTTCAACTCATACCAAAAGGTAGCAATGGCTACTACGGTACCCGAGGATTGGCAACCGATAGTATACCCAGTATTGGGTTTAAATGGGGAAGTAGGAGAAGTAACCGAAAAGGTTAAGAAAATACAAAGGGATAAAGCAGGGAAACCTACTCCCACTGATTTACTAGAGATAGCTAAAGAGCTAGGGGATGTACTATGGTACCTAGCAGCAATTTCCCAGGATATAGGTTACTCCTTAGAAGAGATAGCCTACATGAATAAGGATAAAATCCTAAGCCGTAGAAAAAGAAACAAAGTCTCCGGTAGTGGGGATAACAGATAAGTAAGCGATATGGATAAAACATTAAAAGAGAGATTAAGAAAATTCCAGGCAGTAATAGATGATCCTGGTGCATCAGAGGGCGAGATAAACAACGCTACTGCTATGATGAACAAGTTGCTATTAAAGCACAACCTTGATAAAGGGGCTATCGACCTATCCTACCACGATGTGGATAAGGGTGGGGTTCCTACTGATAGCAGTAAAAACGAAGGACCTTGGGAAAGGCGATTAGCCCAAACCCTAGCAAAGTATAACCTTTGTATGTCCTACCTAGATGAGAATGGCAAATCTGCTCATTCGGGGACTATCCAAGTACTAGGTACTGAGGACAACGTAGAACTTGTCTTAGAACAATTCAGTATCCTAAGAACCAAGTTCAGGGCTATGGCTAAGGTACGGGTAAAAGAGGCTAAAGCAGAAGCCTACGGTAAATTCAACCCCAACAAATGGAAGAGGGATTACCTAAAAGGTTCTGTAATAGGTTTAGCGGACAGACTAGAATCTCAGAAATCTGACCTAGGCACTGATTCAGGGGAGTATGGGTTAATGGTAGTAAAACACAATGCTATCGTACAGGACTACGTAGACCGTAACCTGAACCTAACGTCTAAGAGTGGTAGGAAACAGGACAATAACGGAGCCTATAGACAAGGCCAAACAGATGGTAATAGAACTAATTTCCAACGAGCACTAAATTAAAAGGTTATGACTAAAGCAGTAATAAGGTACAAGCTATTAAAAGCATACATGGCCAGGGGGTTCTACAATCCCCTGGATGCTTTAGGGGATGTAGTGGGGGTATATTCCCCGTCGGACCCTATGTCCGATAAAATAGAGAAGGAACATAAGTCCCTGCTAAAGAGTAAAACCTACGACAAGTTTGATGTGGGAGTTAAATTACTTTTAGAGAAACATAGTAAATAAGAAGGATATGACATACAAAATAAAGAGAGAGATTTCAGAACAACTCTTAGCCTATTTCATTGAACTAGGTAGTAGGGGTCTAGCAGTACAGGAAATGTACGAGGATGGGACATACTTACATGAGTCCATCGGACAGATGGATAGAGCCCTTAGCCAGGAGGATAAGTACACCCAGGTTAATAAAGCTATCCAAGACCTCACAGAGTGGGCCGTAACCCAAACCCTATATGCTACAGAGGAAACCCCTCCAGATATGGCCGACAGGGATAAAATAGATGATGCCCAATTAGAGGAGGCCTTTGCAAGATACACAGAGGGTATGACTACCGAAGGCTTAGAAGCAGAGTTACAGATATACTATGCTGACAAAAGCCCTATATCCGAAGTGGATATCCTTATGTATATATTACGGAACTCCTTTGTAGTAGCTCCTACACACTCTATTAAAGAGTATGTCAAACAAGGCTATGAGTTTATGTATACCTTCGTAGGGGATGAGACTCAGACACTAGTATCTAAGATTGATAACCTAGAAGATTATATCTACGGTTAGCCTTCAATTGCACTTAAGAGTTTTTGGTATTAATATTTTTTGTACTTTTGTATAAATCAATTAGTTAAACCAAATAAACAGTAAAAAGTATGAGAGTTGAAGATGTTTATTCCCCAGAAAGGATACAACTGATAAAAAGTTGGAGCAAGAAGCTAACCTATAAGAGTAACACACAGGCAGGCCTTATCCTAGACACCCTTATGGAAGGTCCTAAGAAGTACAGCGAACTTCTAGAGATAGAGATAAGGGATTTAGCCCGTAACGTAGCCTTCTTCGAACATAGGATCAAGGTATGGAGGGATTACATAACCCTAGAACCTGAAAACACAGAAGAATTTCAGGGATATATTAAAGGCTACGAAGCAGACATACACCAGCATAAGGAGGATCCTATGACACCCTGCTATAAGCGGAGCTTACAACCGAATCACTGTACAGTTATCTCGGTAATGCTGGTAGAAAAGGTGATAGCGAAAATCTCCTGGGGTAAGTATAAGATCACTAACAAAGGTAGAAACATAATTAAAAATAGATAGCGATGAGTTTTATAGAACAGTACCTAGAGTACGTTAGAGAACAAGGCCCCGAAGGCGACATGTATCAGGAGTTGGACCTACGAGTACCCAGTAAATTCTGGGGCCCCCAGTTAACATCCGAACAACTAGACAGGGTAAAGGAGATTCTCCGAAGATATCATAAAACCCCTGAGGGACACTACCATAAGATGACAGGCTGGGCTCACTTTGAAAAGCATTTTGACCCCGCGAACAACATGGTACACAACAAACTGCTAGTAGAATTGGTAATCTCTGAATTAAGAGATGGCCATGAAGACTTAATGGGGAATATAGGAGCAAGTATAGGTTCCTTCAAACCTAAGTATAGGAATGAGGTAATAGTACCATTACACTCAATAGGTATAACCTCCCAGGATTTATTGGAAGATTTTATAATGTACCTGAGAGTACAATACGATATGACCTCATCGTCCTTATTTTGCAATGTAGCCCCTAAAGATTAATAGCCTTTCTCTGCACTTAAGAGTTTTTAGTATTATTATTATTTGTATATTTGTATAATTCAATTAGTTAAACCAATTAAACAGTAAAAAGTATGACGATGAACGATGAAAAAAGGATCCAGGAAGTAATTCTCGAATGGGAACAGGATCTAAGGAACCAGAACATGTTATTCGACCCTAAAATGGAGGTATCCCTTGAATTTAGGGCTGACTCCCATGTAGAAGTAGGTTTCAACGAAGCCCGGGATGGTAGGGGTTGTTACATAGGCCTTGCCCCACATTTTGAAGACCACGATGAGGACAAAGCCCAAGAAGATAAGTTTGACCTATTCCTGGACGCAATCAATAAGCACCAGTTTAAGTTAATCGAGTTACTCTATGCACATGCATACTATGTTATGGTAGAAAACCATGACCAAGATGGGCACAGGTTCACGATAGATTTCAATATTGATTATGAAGGTAAATGGGTAAACATAGACCTAGTATTCACCAAGTGGTTAGGATAAAATAAGAAGACTATGCAAGAAACACTAAGAGAATTTATAGGACGGGCCGATAACACGACTCAGGAATTACTGGGCCATCGCCTATCGGGTATGACCGATTCCTGGTTGGATGATGAAAGAGCTGAATACGCCCACATATGCCAGTACATCTCTGATACCTACGATGACCAAAAAGAAATAGCAGTACTACAGTATGGCCTAGGTATAGAGTATCACTGGGTAACCTATGTGGAACACAGTATAAAGGTAGTAGTAGTCACAGGCCAACCCGATAGTTTCTATTGGGACCCAGTAGATTACGATAAGTTACTAGAGTTAGCCATAGCCCAATCCAAGAACAATGGGGTTGGGGAGTTTCCTCCATCTGACAACTATGCAGCCGATGGATATGCAATGACACATTAAAAATAAGAAGATTATGAAAAAGTATGAAGTAGGTAAGACCTACGAAACAGTACACGGAGAACAACTCGTATTCAAGGGAGCAACCCTAGGCGCGATATTCTTTGAACCAGTAGGAGATTATCAAGCCTATGCCAGGGTAAAAGAAATAAAACCCGGGGGTTACCCCGAAGAGTTTTTAGGTTGTATCCCTTTCTCAGATGATATGGATTTCGAAGAGGTCCTAGCCCCTAAGGTTAAGGTGAACACCATTAAAAATAAGAAGATTATGAAAAAGTATGAAGTAGGTAAGACCTACGAAGTAAACCCTGGAATATTCTTGGTATTCCGAGGCCAATTAACCGGGTCTATATTCTTTGAAGCTACTACTAAGGGCCATGGTTTTATGGTTGTCCAAAGTGATGAAGAAGGCCCCCGGAAGCCCTTTATAGGTTGTATCTCATTCCCAACTCATATGGTTTTTGATGAGGTCCTAGCCCCTAAGGTTAAGGTGAAGGTTAAAGCCCCAATAGAGATAGTTAAAGGGATTATAATAAACCCCAGTAATAGAAGCATACAAGGAGGTAGGTTATCCTCTTTAATGGAATTTGATATCCACGAAGATCTAGAGGACCAATCCCCTCCAGAGATAAGGGCAGCACTATTCGTAGCTTACGAATACGAAGGAGACTATGACCAGGCCCTAGAGAACTGTTCAAGTATATTAGAACTAATAGATAATGCAGAGGACTATTTTAAAGATAGCCCTATCCAAGACTGGGAATGTGAACTACTAAGTAATATCATGAACCAGTCTACACTAGGTAACATACCGATAAACGCCGAGATAGAGACCGCATTCCTGGGGCACAGTCTGCACTATCTATACCATGTAGCTTGGTCATGGGTAGATGATAGTTACATAGATGAATTCTCCCTGTACACGAACATACAGGGGTTACACGAGATATTAAACTTTGATATATAAGATATGGAAATAGTAGATGCTAAAACAAGGCTAAAGGTATACCAAGGGGCATACGAGTCCCTAGAACAAACAAAGTTCAGGGGACTATGTGCTGCTATTGCAAGAGCCTTTGAACGTGAGGTTGGCCATACCATGGGCTGGCAAATCAGTTACTACCCCGAGGTGGTAGCCCTTAATCCACATAAAGATTTCCCATGGTGGTGGGATCCAGACAACCTCGCCGTTAGGTTGGGGGCGTTAGAGAAAGCAATCAAAGCAGTTAAACTAAAAATAGAGGCAGATGATAAAGATTAGGAACAACATAGTAGAGAACCCCCATAAGGCAATGATAGAGGGTTGGCCCCTAATGACCTTAGTGGATGCAGTGATACCAGAGCATTGTAAAGAGTTAACCCCTGACGACATCAGGGAAATACTGTACATCGAGGAACACCACCACGGGGTACTGGCTAATGCTCTAGCAGACCAGGGCTTAGAAGCACTAAGAGAAAGGGTAAGATGGGACCATGCAGAGTATGAGATGTACCCCGATTCGGAATGCGAACTATTCCGAGAGATAATGTTAAACTCTACTCAGGGTAATGTCCCAGTAAGTGAAGAGATACTGGTCACTGATATAAAGGTACCATCCCCCGGAGCTTACAAGTATCACGTACAATGGGTATGGGTAGATGACCATGAGGCAGACTATTTTGCTATTTATACCAATATAAAAGGGCTATGGCCTATACTGAGCTTCGGGGACTATTAATATGGGAGAGAAGAAACACAGGGCCAACTCCAATCGGAAGAATTCCAAGAGGAGAAACAAAAAGAGGAAGAAACATTAATCACATGAGTAAGAGGAAGTATGTTCGAACAATACCCGAGTTAGGGACTCGCTTAGGCCCTTTCCGGGATATTGTTGTTGACGATTTCACCAAGCATGGGACTGGTGATAGGATAAGGTATTGGGTAATCATGGAATGTACTAGGTGTAAGAAAGAGTACACAGGTAGAACCTCCTCCGTAAGATACGGGAAAACCTATTGTAAGTGTAGGAAGATGGGGCTAGTCGAATATAAAGCCTGGATAGCCTCTTAGCCTTCAATTGCACTTAAGAGTTTTTGGTATTATTATTATTTGTATATTTGTATAATTCAATTAGTTAAACCAATTAAACAAATAAAGCGATGACGATGATGAACAAAGCGGAAGTTATTAATAAAATAACGGATGACACAGAAGCTATGGATTTGCTCCAGCAGTTTATTAAAGAAAAGGAGGAGCCTGTAAAAGAGGATCCCGATTATGCGGATAAACTGTTAGCTAAGTTACTAGTAGTAATCGATGATGAGTATCACCCCGATATTGATTTATTTTATATCGAAGTCTACGATGAGATTAGGAAGGATACTAGAAGAATCCAGGAGGTAACCGTGAAGAACATAGATAATTTCAAGCAGTACCTGAAATTAAGGAAGACCTTAGAGGTTAACGATATGTCAGAGGCTATCGGGATCATAGATCTTATGATGATAGACCCCAGAATATACGTAGATTTCATGGGACACCTGGAAGATTATTCAGAAGCTAAGTTAGCCCAGTTTTTTATAAATGATGTATTCGGGGTTATAGAGGATGTAGCAGAAGGATATGGGGATGAATCTTGGCCTACCGATGATTCTGGGGAAATAATGGAATTAGAGGATGCCCGGATCCAGTGGTACAAGTTAAAATCTGTTCACTTGAATATGGCCAAGAGGTTATTGTCAGGAGCAGGCCAGGTAATAGTATTACAGGTTATAGAGGATAAATGGAAGTCAGAGTTAAATAGGATTAAAAATATATAAGCGATGAAGGATTATTTAAGTAAGGAAACAATAGAAAAGGAAGTACCAGAATTATGGGAATACCTCCAAGAGTACTTTGTTCAGCCCCTGCAAGGGTTAGGGCTGGTATTAGAAAGCATGGTAACCGTAAGCATGGGCTCTAGTCATGGGATGCACATCCTGGTTTTTGATATGGGTGCTGACCCAGTACCTAGAGATAAGGTACAGGCTATATTAGATGCTGCAGACGATGATCAGCAGCCTAAGGTATTATACCAGGAATTTTTTGGAACGATGACATTTATGCTAGAGCACTTTGCTTAAGCAGATATTAAAAAGGATAACGATATGAACAAACAAGTAGAGATAATTAAGATGTACCACCAGGTTCAAGAATACCTGATGACGGAATTTTATAAAGAGAAAGGCAGACTATTCTCACACATAGCTGTAAACCACGTTAGATGCGAACCAGTAAAAGAGGCGGGCGAACCAGACAGTGAATGGGCTAGTCTACTGATAAGGATAGTGGAACTAGGTAAAGCTAAGGATGCCATCGATCACTCGGATTACTGGGGTAAAATTA
>Ga0164315_10004049_pt1 | contig 11370 bp, 8 predicted proteins | sample GuaBasSedimGuay6_FD_113737 | JGI IMG/M metagenome (GOLD analysis project Ga0164315, IMG submission 113737) | Subseafloor sediment microbial communities from Guaymas Basin, Gulf of California, Mexico - Guay6, Core 4569-2, 0-3 cm | ecosystem: Environmental > Aquatic > Marine > Hydrothermal vents >...
AACTTTTTACCATCTTTTTTATCAAAATCGCAACTAATTAGAACATATTCGTCCTCCATTATTTTTTTTATATCATTATCTTCTGCAAAGAGTTTTTTAACATATTTACATGGACCGCACCAATCTGCTGTAACGAACAGCAATACGATTTTTCCTTCAGTCTTAGCTTTTTCAAATGCTTTATTGTAATTTGTCTGGCTAAATTGACTAAAAGAAGAGTTAATGGTGACGAGCAAAAAAAACAAGGTACCAAAGAGTGTTTTAGATTTAAGCTTCATAATTATTAATACTTTTTTTAAATACGATAAAGGTTTTTCAACTTATTAATTATCTTAATGTTTCTATATTTCAAACCATAAATTTATTCGAACACTAATGCCCCCTAACTTATGAGTAAGTGCAACCCTATTGCTATTAGCTAATTTATATATACTATTCATAATTTATGCATATATCTATAAATCAATTAGCTACATTATATTTACAAAAAAGTGATTTAACACCGAATGGTTATCATATAACATCCCGAAATTATCGGGATTAACATGCTAATCCTTCGGCATTACACTAAATCTTTTTTCAATACCTTGATAGTGGTTAAGTATAAGTAAACGCAACCGGGTAATTGTAAGTTTGTGTAATTTCAAATATTGCCTGACAAGATTTTATGACTTTATAACTTACTTCTTCCTAATAATTTTTTCGGCCTCATCAATCCGAATTGCTCTCTAATTGTTTAATTTTTTCTTGCAAACGCAATTCCTTCATAATAACCCTGCTAATATCAGTAGCAAAAAATAAAATACTGGAAGTAAGTCCTGTTTCATCTAAAACAGGAGTATAGTTGGCAAGCAACCATCTTTCCTGTCCGAATTTGGTATGCCTTCTTACTATTGCCTCGTAAAAATTACCCTGTTTTACAGTATCAATAATTTTTTTAAGTTCCTTTTTATCCTGCTCATTCAACAGATCAATCACATTCTTTCCCTGAATTTCGTCCATTGTATAATTCATTGAATTCAAATATTTTTGATTTGCTTCCAACAGAATACCATCGGTGGTATATTCAACAACCAACAATGTATTATTCATAGCTGTCATTTTTGCCCGAACTTCAGTTTCGTTTCTTACCGTTTCTTTCTGAAGTATCCTGAGTTCCTCAAGCGTACTATGCATCTCTTTATCCCTTTTTTTAAGCTCTGCTGACTGCAAAAGGGATTTTTTTAGCAAGTCAGTTGACTGAGAGCTTATTCGAGTGAGGGAAAGAGTACTGGCAATATTTTCAGCCGCAGTTTGAAGAAATTCACGCTCATGCTCATTTATTTTTTTCAATGAAGCCAGCTCCAGGACACCAAATACTTCATCATTATATATTAATGGAATAAGCAACAAGCTTTTAGGTGCAGATTCACCAAGACCCGAAAGAATTTTCATATAACCTTTTGGAATACTGGACATATAGATCATCCTTTTTTCAGAAGCACAGGAACCAACAAGGGATTCACCCGAATAAAATTCTTTATCCAAAAATTTCTGCTCCGAATAGGCATACGCACCAGTTAAGCGATAAATCGTTTTTTCATTATCAGTCAATTTTTTTATATAAATACCACCCAATGAAAGATCAAGAAATTCAACAAGTTCTTTAACAATTTTTTCCGCAAGATGCTTTGTATCATCCTGATTTTTCTTTAATACATCTGAGATTAATGAAATTCCTTTATTAAACCATTTTTGTTTTTCTTCATCCTTTTTTCGCAATTCCTCATCCTCTTCTTTCTTTTTTAAAAAGCTGTTCATTTGATTTATAGAACTTGCCAACAAATCCTTATCACTTTTAACTTTAACCTTTTTTGAGAAATCACCAGAAGCAATGGCATTACTAACCTCTGCTATTTCCTTCAATGCCTCACTAATCCCTCTAAATGCTTTCTGTAACTGGCCAAACTCATCCTCCCTTGATATTTCCATACTCCCTTGCTCACATTCAAAATCACCAACTGCAACTTTTTGAGCAAAATTAATTAGCATATTAAATGGCCGTGTAAAATAGTCTATAAATACAATTATTAATACAATACTTACGATCAATAAAAATAAACCGATGAACAAATGCTTCCAAAACTGGTAATCTAATAATTCAAACATTACACTTTTCTCTGTTTTAAAACAAATATGCCATTGACCAAGCTGATTGTTAAATAATACGGGGTGACAATAAACCAGTTCAGAACCATTAACCATGAAGTTCTTATATGATGCAGAGGAAGATATTGGGCAAGTAGGACAAATTGTTTCTATTTTATCACCGATTGTATTTTTTTTGTTATTGGTCGCAATAATATCCCCTGAATTGGACACAATATATCTTTCTATATTTTTTTGCAAATCATCATTTACAGCAATCATTTCATTAAGCCAGTTAAACGAAATATCAGCTTCAATATATCCCAAATATTTTTGGCCAAAAAATATGGGTGTAAAAACCGGAATATAACTTACATCTCCCACATGATAAACAGGTTCAAAAACAACACTTTTGCTATTATTTGCTAAATTTTTCTTGAATAGTTTGAGTTTTATTTTATCTATTTGAGGATTGGTATTTTTTACAATATCTTTATTAACCCTAAACATGTTCAAAAAATTCATTTTCTGCTTAAAACCTGTTTGTTTATTTGACAAACTGTCTATAATCACATCATCCCCGACATAAGATATACTTAATCTATAGATATTGGGATTGTTATTTAATATTGATCTTAGTAATTTATCTGATTCAGCATTTATTTCACCTTCATTAATAATTTTTGAAAAAATAAGTGCAAGAACATCTCCCCGTGCTTTGGTCTTTTCTAATTCTTTTAATAATTCAGCTTCATACTTAAGTCCAGCATTAGACAATAATTGAATAGAGGAATTAATCACCCTTTCATTTAATATAGAGTTGTAGTATGAGAATACAAGTATAAAAATGATCAATATGACCATTGAAATAATCAGGCCCAGCTTAATTTTAAGCGATTTAAATTTCATACTCTTTTACATTTCATTCAACGATCATTACCTGTTTCACTTGTACAACCTGAATCCTCATATTAGAAATAATCCCCAATGAATCCTCATAGGTTTACAATAGAATCCGTCAGTAGTCAGACAAGTTTTGAGCTATTTAAGTTTACCCAATCTTAATTTATTTTCCAGTTCTTTTACTTTCGTAATATCAATTGAGATATTAAGTATTTTGTAAACTTTATTATTTTTATCAAAAATTGGTGAATAATAGCCATTAAGCCAGTATTCATTTCCATTCGGAAGTTTTATATGTTCTTCTATATTTCTGCTAATTCCTTTTTTCAGGTCAAGCCAAAACAATTTGTATTCAGGCATTCCTATATCCAAAGACGTAAACTCACTATGACTTTTCCCTATTAAATCAGTTTGTTTTACATTAAATAATTTAAGGTAATTGCTGTTAATCTTTTGCACAACACCCTTAGGCGAAAATTCAGAGACCAACAAACTGGAATTAATTGCATTAAGGACACCTTCCGTTTCAAGACTTTTCTGATCGGACTCTACCTTTGCATTTTTTAGTTCTGCAAGACTATTTTCCATATCTTTCTCATGCAAGGCGAGCTTTTCTGATTGTTCTCTTGATTGCTCTAATAATTTTCTGGTTCTGGTGTTTATTTGTACATTATTTATCGTTGAAGCAATATTTTCACCTATTTTTTCAATAAATTCAATTTGATAATTCTCTAACTTAGTAAACGATGCCAATTCAATTGCCCCATACACTTCCATATTTAACAATAAAGGTACAATCAACAAATAACTTGGTCTAAGTTCGCCTAAACCAGAGGTAATTTTGATATAATCTTCAGGGATTTCAGACAAATAAATAGTTTTTTTCTCACTATAAACCCTGCCTATCAAACCTTCTTCAGGATATATTTTTTTGCTCACCAATCTTTTTTTATCATAAGCGTATGTAGCCATTTGCTCAAAATAAACATCATTGGCATTTTCATTATTCAGAAAAAATAATGCACCCTGATTGGCATTCAGGTATAACACCAAATTATTGACGATCGTATTACTAAGTTCCTGAATATCGTTTGTATGTTGTTGTAATATACCCACAAATTTTGACAAACCTTCTGATTCCCATTTTCTCAGGCTTGCTTCTTTTTCACCTTCTTTTTCAAGTTCAGCGGCCTTAAGGAGTTTTTCGTCAACATGGATTAATGCATTACCAATTATATCATTTTTTAGCAAATCAGATTGTTCCATACCCAACTGGTCGTCAACTAATCTATCGGCATATTTTGCCAATAGTGTATGTCTTTCTGATATGGAATTCACATCTTCAAATATCTCTTTATACTCAGGTCTTTCTGTCTTAATTATTTCTACGCTTCCCCCTTTTGCAATTTTAGCAATTGATTTTGAAATTACTTTCCGCTTTTCCTTAAGTTGACTATTCAGATATATAAATGCAAGCTGAAAACCAACAACAAATAAGATAAACCACAATACTACATATAACGATCTGTAATTAAGTTGACTATACACCTCTTTCCTGGGGACAGTAATACAAACATAACTATCAATAGTCTCTTCATATTTGAAGTTCAAAAACCAGGGTTTAGCCTTTTTAGTTTCCGGCCACTTATAAGTAAATATCCCTTGTTTTTCTTTCAGTTTCACCAAGTTTTTAAACATTTCTGTATTAGAATAATCCATCCCTTGTTCTTTAGGGTGAATGGATAATTTACCGTCTTTTGTTATGATAAAAGCATAACCACTTTTATAGTATTTTCTTTCATCAAAAATAGCTTTCAATGCCCTTCCAAATCGCTCTTTTAAACCAACATAGTATAAGCCCCTAATTTTGCCATCAATATAAATTGGTTTATAAGTAGTTAAGTACCAGGATTTGTTTTTGTAAACTCTATCTCTGAAGTTATTGCCATTCTCAATTGTTTGGACAATCTCTGAGGAATTTAATATTACATCGCCAAGTAAACGTTCTTCTTCAGTATTCAATATATTAGTGGAAACATTTACATACCCCTTCGGTGTTTTCTGATAAATGGAAGCATTAGCCTTTGTCAAGGAATTTATTTCATCCACAATATAAAAATTGTTCAGTAAAGATATTTCATCCACAAACCATTCATGAATTTTAACAGTCATTGGTTTCTTAGTAAATGGATTAACTGCTCCAAAACTACTTGTTGAGGAGTCACTCTCCACAATATCGCTGTATTCATTAATTTTATATTCGGCAAAATTAGCAGCCATATTTAAAATATCCCTATCCCGAACATGGTAAACATCGATTATTTGTCCCAACTCTTCCAGTTTATTATAGGTTTCTACCTGTGCAATAGTATATGTATTCTCTCTTCCATTATAATATAGGAATAGCCCGACTACAATAAAGATTAGCAATAAAATGCTATTCATCACAATCTGAACCCGGGAAAATATGTTAAATCTTTTAAAAATCATAGTTGAAAATAAAAGAGTAAAGGTAAGCTCTAAAAATCAAAATTCTTGCGTTATACAATTTTTTTAAGACACTCATTTACATAAGGAAAATCGAGCCTTAAAAAAATTGAAAGCCTTAAACTTTTACTTTTTAGAGAACACCTAAAGTAAAAAGAATAAAAATAGAATTTATTTTATTGAACTTTACATTTTATCCTGTTTTTTTGAATTCACCTATAAATAGTGTCTACAAGAAAACGTCAATAATTGCGTTATGCTCATCTTAAAATTCAATTATTTTCATCAGTAAACGCCTGAATTTTAAGATTTCACAAGCCTTATTCTTGACGTTTTCTTATCATACACTTGATTTTCGAGCAAAGACTAAATATTTGTTAATATAAAAATGCAGAAACCTTGCCAATTATAGCATTTCAAGACCGTTCAGAATGGATAATTTATCCTCATGATTTATTTTTTAGCTTTATGGCACAAAAAAGACAATAATCATAGTTTGCTACATTGGATTGCATTAATTTTGAGCTCAACTTATTGTATAATGAAAAAAGGGAAAGAATCAAAACCACATATTGGAATATTTGGTAGAAGGAATAATGGCAAAAGCTCATTGATAAACCGATTGGCAGGGCAGGAAATTGCTATCGTGTCCGACATTGCTGGAACAACTACTGATCCGGTAAAAAAATCATTTGAAATTAGCGGTTTTGGCCCGGTGATACTTATTGATACAGCAGGAATTGACGATGAAGGAGATTTGGGGACTAAAAGAATAAACAAAACCTATGAAATCATAAAAATTATTGATTTAGCCATTTTAGTAGTTGCCAACAATAATTTTGGTGATTTTGAAAAACGACTTATTGACAAATTTAAATACTACGACACGCCCTTTTTTATTGTTTATAACAAATCTGATCTTAGCCCAATAAGTAACGAAACTTCTGAACTTTTAAAAAGTCTTTATAATACCCCCGCTATTGAATTTAGTATAATCGGTATTAAAAAATGGGAAGACCGTATAGAAAAAATCATCCAAAGAATAAAAATAACGATACCTGAAAATTCATATAAAACACCTTCATTAATTGGTGACATGGTTTCGTATGGCGATATTGTGTTGTTAATTACACCCATAGATATTGAAGCACCGACTGGGAGAATGATCTTGCCACAAGTTCAGGCAATAAGAGATATTTTAGACAATGATTGCATAGCTATTGTACTAAAAGAAAGGGAGGTGGATGCTTTTCTGCGAAAAACAAACATTAAGCCCAAATTAGCTATTACGGACAGCCAGATATTTTTGAAAGCAGATGCATCTATCCCAAAAGATATTCCTCTAACAGGTTTTAGTGTGCTATTAGCCAGACTAAAAGGAGACTTTGACAATTACCTAAAAGGCACACCCAAAATAGGCGAGCTAGAGGATGGTGACCGGATTTTGTTATTAGAATCCTGTACACATCATGTTTCCTGCGATGATATAGGTAGGGTGAAAATACCACGTTGGTTGTCAAACTTTACTGGCAAAAAGCTGGAATATGATGTAGTTAGTGGTCTGGACACATTAAAAAGAGACATAAAGGATTATGCTTTAGTTATACAGTGTGGTGGATGTATGATCACACAAAAACAGATAAAAAATCGACTAAAACCTGCTATTGAAGCAGGCATACCTGTTACCAACTATGGAATGGCCATTGCCTGGGTTCAGGGAATTTATCATAGAGCTATTGCCCCTTTTGTTAAACCACAAGAAACCGGAAATTTAGATTACTTATAAAAAAATTAGAAGCTAGAATTATGATTTTAGAGCTTAGCAGGTTACAAACAAACTTCTAAATTCTACTTTCTTCTTTCTAAGTTCTATTTCAATCCGCTTTTAGCTTTCTATACCTTATCCTTTTGGGATCTGTATCACCTAATCGTTTTTTACGGTTTACCTCATACTCTGAATAACCCCCTTCAAAGAAATAAACCTGAGAATTGCCTTCAAAGGCCAAAATATGTGTAGCAATACGATCAAGAAACCAGCGATCATGAGATATAACCACAGCACAACCAGCAAAACTTTCTAAACCTTCTTCCAGTGCACGCAGGGTATTCACATCAATATCATTCGAAGGTTCATCTAATAAAAGAACATTGGCTTCTTCTTTCAAGGTAAGTGCCAAATGCAACCGGTTACGTTCACCACCTGAAAGCACACCACATTTTTTTTCCTGATCTGCACCATTAAAATTAAAACGACCAACATAAGCCCTGGAATTAATCATTCGGCTACCAAGTTTAATCTCCTCACCACCTGCTGAAATTACCTGATAGACTGTTTTTTCAGGGTCAATATCCACATGTTGTTGATCTACATAACCAATTTTTACTGTTTCGCCAACTTTGAATGTCCCCTTATCCGCTTTTTCAGCTTCCATAATCATACGAAATAAGGTGGTTTTTCCCGCACCATTCGGTCCAATAACCCCAACAATACCTGCCGGGGGTAATTTAAATTCTAAATTATCAAACAAGAGTTTATCCCCAAATGCCTTGGAAACTCCCTGCGCATCAATAACCACATCTCCTAAACGGGGACCATTCGGAATAAATATTTCCAGTTTACTTTCTTTTTCTTGTACATCCTGATTCAGTAATTTATCGTAAGCTCCTAACCTGGCTTTTGATTTAGCATGACGTGCTTTGGGGCTCATCCGCACCCATTCCAACTCCCTTTCAAGGGTTTTTCGCCGTTTACTTTCTGTTTTTTCCTCTTGTGCCAAACGTTTAGTTTTTTGTTCCAACCATGAAGAATAATTCCCTTTCCATGGAATGCCTTCCCCCCTATCCAGTTCCAAAATCCAACCCGCCACATTATCAAGGAAATAACGATCGTGGGTTATTGCTATAATTGTTCCTTTATATTGCTGTAAATGCTGCTCCAACCAATCTACTGATTCAGCATCCAGGTGATTAGTAGGCTCATCAAGCAACAATATATCCGGTTCTTGTAACAACAAACGGCACAAAGCCACACGACGACGCTCACCACCCGAGAGGTTTTCAATTTTTGCTTCTTCCGGCGGACACCGAAGCGCATCCATGGCACGCTCCAACTTACTGTCCAGTTCCCAGCCATTATATTGTTCAATCAAATCAGAAAGTTCTCCCTGACGTTCTATTAGTTTATTCATCTCATCATCAGTCATTGGCTCAGCAAACTTAGCATTTACCTCTTCGTATTCTTTTAGTACAGAAACCACTTCAGCCACCCCTTCTTCAACTATTTCCCGTACTGTTTTATCATCATCCAGGTCCGGTTCCTGCTCCAGCATTCCTACTGAATAACCGTCAGAAAAAGCTACTTCACCTTCAAAAGACTTTTCCTTACCGGCAATAATCTTCATTAAGGTAGATTTACCAGATCCATTTAATCCTATCACACCAATTTTTGCCCCATAGAAAAAGGACAAATAAATATTGTTCAACACTTTTTTATGTGGTGGAAAAGTTTTGCTTACCCCAACCATGGAAAAAATTACTTTTTTATCGTCAGACATGATTAAAATTTGATTTTAGATTTTAGAACTTAGAAATACAATGAAATAAATTTGAAGCCGATAAATCGGATGGATTTATTTTAAAAAGTAAAAGTAAGAATTTTAAAGATAAAACGCATGTATCTGACATTGGAAATCACCAAAAGTTAAATGACAAATTTGTGAATTTATAGCCAATTATTGCATTTTCCTAATTCGAATTTCTACATCTTTTACATCTTTCATCAAATCCAGTAATAGTTTGGTTTCTGTTTTCCCAAGATGATAAGGATACAGGATTTTTGGTTTAAATGCTTTGGCAGCATCAGCAACCATTTCCGGAGTCATAGTATATGGAAGATTCATAGGTAGAAATGCGATATCAATGTTTTTTAGTGCTTTCATCTCTGGAATATTTTCTGTATCACCACCAATATATATTTTTTTGTTAGCAAAGCTCAGGACATAACTATTCCCCTCACCTTTGGGATGAAAAAAATCTCCATTTTTTCGTTTGTGGATAATATTATAAGCAGGAAAAGCTTCTATTTTAATACCAAGCACTTTTTTCACGTCTCCATTTTTCATCACCAGAGCCTTACTAATATATGGAGCCTTTTCTTTACATTTTTGAGTATAAACAATTTTTGTTTTTTTGATGGTGATGTAGCTCAATGCAACACTATCAAGATGATCTCTATGTTGGTGGGTGATCAATATTAAATCTGCTTTTGGTAATTGAGCATAATCCACAAGCCTGAAAAAAGGATCTACATGAATAATTTTGCCTTTAAATTGAAACATTAAAGAACCATGACCAATAAAAGTAATTTCAAGGCTCCCTTTTTTAGTGGGAATTACATCTTTTTCAAAAGATTTCTGAGACAAGGCATGAATGCTTAAGAAGCCAATTAACATTGCTGTTAAAAGCATTTTATATTTGAAAATGGTTATTGATTTTTTCATAACAAATAGCTTAACTTAAATTATATTCTTGCCTAAAGTTAAACCATTATTAACTATAATTAAAATTCCCGAATCGGTTTTAATGAAAATTTTATTCCTGGTTTATAAACTTAATTTTCAAAATTTCAACCTGATAAAATGCAATGCCTTAAAAAATAGAAAAAGTAAGAATACATCAAATGTCTGGCATGTAAAAAAAACATACTATCTTTAAAGCATCAATATATTGTAATAAATGGAGCATCAATTTTACAATTTTCAAGCGAAAAAATAAAAAAATATTATATTACACACAAAATAGAATTCACTAATTACTCTCTGGAACTAATGAACGAAAAGCTAAGCAAAAGACAAAACCAAATAATTCAAGAATCTATTAAAATAATTCACACAAAAGGAATTCAAGGCTTAACAATTAAAAATATATCTAAGGCTATTGAACTTACGGAAGCTGCCATTTACAGGCATTTTAAAAGTAAGGATCAAATCCTTTCGACGATATTGGATGATTTTCGGTTGAATTTAAATGATAAGATTCATCCTATTCTAGAAAGTGATTTGTTAGCCCTTGCAAAACTAAAATCTATACTGGACAACATGATTGAACTGTTTTGTGCAAACCCTTATATTGTTTCCGTAATCTTTTCTGATGAAATCTTCAAAAATAATCAAATTCTATCCGATAAAATCATTAATTTAATCAAACAAAACAATGAGGTTTTCAGGTTAATTGCCGAGGAAGGACAAAAGAATAAAGAAATAAGAAGTGATGTTAATGCAGATGAATTATCCATTATCATTATGGGGTCATTTCGTATGGTTGTTAAAAACTGGCAACTTAATAAACATACCTATTCACTTAAAGCAAGAGGAAGTGACTTTTTTGAATCTTTATTTAAAATAATTTCTGCGAACAATAGTTAAACCAAAATTCTGAAATTTCACTCTTAAACTTCCTGAATAGTCCAAACCCTTATTTAGAATCTACCTAAATAGCAATTTCTACCGTTTATTTTTACTATTTAAGAACGTATTATCCACAACAAGGTAAAATCAAGATTATCAAGTATGTAAGCGCTCACTTACACTTCGTATTGGACTGAATTAAAGACAATTAAAGGTAGTGAAAAAACAAATACATGCTAAACAACATTTGCATTAACAGATAGGATTTATAAATTCGACCCATAAATTAACTTATAAAAATCTTAAATCTTATGAAAAAATTAGTACTTATTGCTTTGGTCTTATTTATTAGTATAGGGGCAAATGCACAATCTATTGGCTTGCGAGTTGGATACAACATGTCTGGTTTACGTATCGATGACAATTTCAACAATTATCTAAAACATGT
>Ga0164315_10004050_pt1 | contig 11368 bp, 8 predicted proteins | sample GuaBasSedimGuay6_FD_113737 | JGI IMG/M metagenome (GOLD analysis project Ga0164315, IMG submission 113737) | Subseafloor sediment microbial communities from Guaymas Basin, Gulf of California, Mexico - Guay6, Core 4569-2, 0-3 cm | ecosystem: Environmental > Aquatic > Marine > Hydrothermal vents >...
GGTCAATAACCCATGTCCATCAGGTTTTCGAATCCCTACAGAAGCCGAGCTACAATGCGAACGATCAACATGGTCAACAAATGATGCCGCTGGAGCCTTTGCTAGTCCTCTTAAGTTAACGGTCGGGGGAGTGCGAGATTTTTTGGGGGTATTAAACGGAGTAGATGGTGTGGGGTATTATGTGAGTAGTTCTACATCTGGGTTTTTTGCTAGACACTTGCGTTTCGAAATTGTTAATTCCAATGCAGATGTGTTTAATAATTATCGCGCTTATGCAATGTCTGTACGATGCATTAAAGATTAAAAAGAATAACTTCAAAATGGTTTAGTCTTTTCATTTTTTTATAAACTTAGCTATATGTTTAGAAATTAATTGAGATGATTCTGTGTCTTTTATAGTGTGTTGGTATTCCCGTTTATTGTTGTCTTAATTTAATAAAGTGTTGTTATATAGGTATTTTAAAGCAAGTCTATGACGGTATTGTTGCCGTTTATTACTTTGCTGTTTGTTGTAAAAACAATATGAGTCAAATTTGTTATTGTGATAAAAAATATGATAAGATGAAAATAAGGATTGTTATAGTATTGTTTATTTTAATAAATGTAAAAAGTTTCGCACAAGTTGGAATAGGAACCCATACTCCAGACCCATCAACTGTTTTAGATATTACTGCTATTGACAGGGGTGTTTTATTTCCGCGTATTTCTTTAAATGATGTAACAGATGCTTCTTTAGATGGGGCAAATACCGCAGCAGATGGTTTGATGATCTATAATACCAATGCTTCTGTAACAGGAGGTGATGGCGTAGGGTATTATATGTTTAATGGTAGCAACTGGAATAAGATATTAACTTCAGACATAAATTTAAACGACCATGATTGGTATATAGAACTCACTACAGATACACCCACCGATATAAACGATGATATTTATACCATGGGTAATGTAGGTATTGGTAAAAATAACCCAACCGCTAGTTTACATATTGTATCGGTAGATGGTATTACTAATACTGGGGTGAGATCAGAGTTTTCAGGATCGGACAATAACCAGAAAATAGGATTTTGGAGTAGGTTAACACAAACTGGAGACGGAGTACATTATGGAGTGAAAAATGATATTGGCTCGGGAGATGGGTCTCATTACGGTAGTTATAATGGATTAGGTGGTAATGGTAATGGCAAACATTATGGTACTTATAATTTTATTAATAATTCTGGAACAGAGTGGCACTATGGCACTTATAATTTGTTGCAAAGTGCGGGAAACGGTTTAAAGTATGGCGTTTTTAATGAACTAAGAATCTCGGGTTCTGGAGCGCAATATGCTAACTACAATAATTTTTGGAATTTAGGATCTGGAGATCAATATGGTTTATATAACGATTATGACTATACTCAAAATGTTCATAGAAAAAGATATGGTGTTTATAATTTGTTTAATATTCAAGGAACTGGAACACAATATGGTTCCTATTCGCAATTTCAGAGTACTGGAAATGGAGAGATTTATGGGAGTTTTAATAAAATAACTAACTCAGGGACTACGGCATCACATTATGGGGTAAGAAATGAAATGTCTGGAGGTGGTGTAACCAGAACAGGAACAAATTATGGTGTTATGCAACTTATAAATGATTCGGGAGGTACAGGTACTCAATATGGGGTGTATAATAATATCGCTGGTATAGGAAGCAGTCTTAAATATGGAAGTTACAATTTTATCCTGAACACAGCTGGAGGCACTCATTACGCCGTATATGCCGAGGCAGAAAAAACAGGAAGTTGGGCAGGTTATTTTGTGGGTGATGTATATGCTTCTTCAAAAATAGGGATTGGAATAACAGCACCAGCTCGATCTTTACATATTAGTGATGTTATGCGACTAGAGCCTATTGGTATAGTACCTACTGCCCCTAGTACTGGAGATATGTATATGGATGATGGAACAAATACAGGAGGAAATCCAAAACTTAGAGTATATGATGGTACAGTTTGGCAGGACTTGTGGTAATTATTTTCAATAAAATATTGAGTGTTAGGTGATAGCCAGAAAGATGCATGAGTTTTTTAAATTTTATTTATTTATTGTAATTATCATTTATTCAACCTTTTGTTTTTCTCAAGTTGGTATTGGTACTGTTAATCCAGATGCATCTGCAATATTAGATATTGTATCTGCCACACAAGGTGTTTTACTGCCAAGATTAACAACAGCACAACGAGATGGAATAGTTAATCCAGCTGATGGGTTATTGGTTTTTAATTTGGATAGTGATTGCCTGAACATATATTCTAGTGTAGGTGTATGGTTAGAAATTTGCGCGAGTGTTCCTGTTATTGAAGGGTGCTCTAATACCTTGTGGATGGAACTTAATCTAGGAGCAGCAAGAGTAGCTACCTACAAAGCAGATGCTTTAGCTTTTGGAGACTTGTACCAATGGGGGCGAGGTACCGATGGTCACCAAGTGCGTACTAGTGGAACCACTTTAACTCTTAGTTCAACAGATACCCCAGGTCATGGAAATTTTATTTTGACACCAAATGGTTACTTAAATTGGAGAAATCCAGGCAATTACAATTTATGGCAGGGAGCTGTAGGAATTAATAACCCATGCCCAGAAGGATTTCGTATCCCCACAAGAAATGAATTGGACTGCGAAAGGCTTACTTGGAGTACGAATAACTTAAATGGTGCTTTTGCTAGCCCTTTAAAATGGACAGCTGCAGGTTTTAGGTATCCAAATGATGGAAACGTTCTTTCTGCAGGTGCTGCAGGGTACTATTATTCTAGTACAAGGCAAGGTTTTAATTTATATTACTTAGGAATTTATTCTACTGTAGCGAATGTTACTATTGCAGCTCCTTCTAATGGACTTGCTGTTAGATGTATTAAAGACTAAAAAATAACCATGAAATTTAAAACAACCATTTTATTTGTCTTATTAATAGTTGCAAATTCTTATGCTCAACAAACACCAAGTTTAACAATACAATTTAGTAGACCTATTGATGCGGAGCTAATTATATTTAATGGTTTGTCAAGCCGTTCTTTAGCCATACTACAAAGTAATACTCCTCAATTTGTTAACATCAAGACCAATTATAAAGGACTTGCTATTTTGCGTTATAGATCCGGACATATTTATCCTATTTATTTTAATGGTAAAAGTTTTAGCATGGAGTTGGGAGACCCAAATACAGCTCCAGTATTTCTTAATAATGAAGAAAACGATTATTTATACCAATGGTTAGGTGATTATTTGCTTTTAAATAGAGATCAACAGTTTTTACAAACGATTGTAGAAAAATTAGGAGCAAATGATCCTTTTGCTAGCGAGTTATATATTGAACAAAAAAATATAGAAGAAAAACGCTCATCTGTTCTTGAAATGTTAGAAAAGGAGCCCAATATAGGTGTGACCTTATTGATAAAATCTCGCATGCTTAACGAAAGCTCCTATGCTGTCAAATCAAAAGAGGAATTAGAAACAATGAAAATAGTTTATCAGCAGTTTGTCAAGAATAATTTGGATGAGTTATATCATAGTGATATGTTACCAAGTCTATGCCGTCAAGATTTAATGATGAATGAATATGTATTAATTTCAAAAGATGATTTTTACTCTCAGGTTAACAAGGATGTTAAGCGTTGGATTGCTATACTTTCACCACGTATAGAACCAGAGAAGACCATTGCTTTTATGATGGAGGTTTTTTATAACAGAGGAATGGTTTCTGTTGCAGAGAGTATTTTACAAAGTAATAGAGAGTATTTAAATAGAAGAGTATTTCGTCTTAGTGATAATATAATACCTTTTTTTACTATTAAAGAAGAAGTTGAAAATATACCTTTAAAGACATCTGAGGGTATTGATAGGGGGAATTTATATGATTTTAAGGGATATAAGATTCTCTCCATGGTGGGGGATGATGATATTGTATCTCAAGTTTCTACTGTTGTAATTGCTCGTGATTTGGAAAGATTACAACTTTTAATACCGACAATAGTTGTTCCGGAAGAAACCTTAACAAATAAACATTATGCAATGGATAAGCTGTTTACAGGAACAATGTTTTTTATGCATGGTAATAGTACAGGTGTTGATTTTAATAAGAATTATTTTCAGTTTTATCTTATAGATGAAAATAATATTGTGCAAATGGCTAGTAACAATAAAAATGAGCTTTTAGTCACTTTGAAAAAGTAAAAAAACAAATTTATGTAATCACCTTCTGTGATTTTTGTAAAAAAAAAGGAATGATGAAAAACACCATAATCTTATTAATAATAATAGGCACAACAATAGCTAGTTATAGCCAATCATTAAAAATAAACCTTAAAGGTGATTGGCCAAATGAGACTATTACAGAAGTAAGTTATTCTCGGTATGTTAAGGAATATGTGATTACTAAATCTAATGAGAAGCTTATTGAAGTTAATATTCCTGACTCTATAGTTCAAGCAATACTTCAAATAAAAGTTTTGCAAAAAAACCAAGAGCTTTTTAGCAAAAAAATAATATGGGAAGATAAGTCTTTAGAAATTAGATTAGAGGGCTCTAGTTCTAAAATTCAAGCAACTTGGCTTCAAGATAGCACAAACCTAATTTATGAAAAATTCACAAAAAAAAGAGATTCATTACAAAATCGCATAAAAACTCTTCAGGAAATAACGCGATTTTATAGTGATACTACAGGGGGTTTTTATAAAAAAGTTGAAAACGAAAGAGATCGAGAATTATTTAACCTAGAAACTGTTTATAATCAGTTTTATGAAAATAGCACCGGTAAGTTTGTAGAAAATTTTATAAAAGTATCAAAACTTAGTATGCCAAATAATAAATCATCTCGGTTAGATCAGTCGCAAGATATTCAAAAAGATTTTTTTTTATATTTTGACCCAATGCAACCCGCGGTTGTGAATAGTTATTTATATAAAGATAAATTAAATGAATATTTATGGCTAATCCTTGAAATAGCAAATGAAAGCAAAAGTATTAACGAAAATATCGTCAATCATTACTTAGACCAATTTTTAATTAAGATAATAAATAATGAAGAAGCATTAATTGAGACCTCTGAATATATTCGGAATTATATGCATAGAAAAGGTTTAGATAAGGTAGAAGCTTATATTGATGTTAATTATATTGCTACTGTTTGTTCTGCAGAAGATAATATTGATTTACAAAGGCGATTAGAAAATTATAATAGACTTGCAATAGGTAAAATAGCTCCAGAAATTGAAGGAATAACTAATGAAGATCAATTTGTGAAATTAAGCAAGATTGAATCTGATTTTACGGTTATACTATTTTGGGCGAGTTGGTGTGGGCATTGTAAGGAATCATTACCCAAGATATATGACTATTTAAGCTCTCGACAGAGCACAACGGTTATTGCAATAGGCTTAGATGCAGATAAAATTTCATGGGAGCAAGAAATTAAAAATTACATTTCATGGAAACACCTTAGAGGAGTTTTACAATGGGAAGACCCTATAGCAATAAATTATGCGGTTTATGCTACTCCAACGATATTTATTTTAGATAAAAATAAAAAGATTCTTGGGAAATGTAAAGATTTAGTTGAAATTAAAAATATTTTATAATATCAACTTAATACTTTTTATTTAAAACAACTTTATTAAATAATAAGTTATAAACATAAGGCATTCAAAAAGTTACAAATCTTACCGCTTATTACTTTATATTTTTAAATTCTAATTATTAGAAGGATATTTAGCATAAATTAATCGGATATAAAATGCAAAATAAAGACGTAAATTATGTTTATTTATCTGAAATACAGTTGTTATATTTAAATCTGTATGTCTTTGGATATGAAGATAAGGAAATCTATGAGATATTAGGGGTTGATGAAGAATCTGGACAAGAAATTAAATATTTTGTAAAGAGTTTTTTGGGAAAGAAATACAAAACAGATAATTGGACAGAAATTATTAAGCGATCTTTTGAAAGTGAAATACTAGATAAATATGATCATCTTAGAGATGTAATAAAAAATCAAGCTAATATTTATTCTGAAAAAATATTTACTGAAAAATGTATGGATGAAGTTTCATTTTACGATTCATCAGAGCCTATAAAGCAATTTATTCAAAATTTCATAAATACCTGCGATTTAGTAATTGAAACCAATAATGCGAATATTAAACTTAAAAAGTAAGATCAAAATAATATGCAATAACCTTTAAATCCTATACGTCATGAAATTAACTAAAATTGAAATAAAGTATATTGAATTAACTTATTTAGGTGTTACAGAGTATAGTGATCTAGAAAAGGAACTTAAAAGATCAAGAAAGAAAATAATAAATATGCAAAAAAAGATTTTTAAAACATTATCTGCCAATTCTTGGTATAATGCTATAAGGATATCTTTTGAACTTAACATTTTAAATAAAGGTGATTATAGAAAATTAAATATTGAGGCTGAAATTAATAAAACAGCAAAAATAATTAGAAAAATAAAAGCAAATAATCTTCAAAATGATGTAGATGTTAAATTGGAAATTTTCAGTAATCTGGTAAGACTATACAATAAAAGAGAATACGATTTATTATTAAGAAATTCTGGATTAGAAATTGAATTTAATAAAAAAGTAAGTTAATTTAATGGTAGAACAATGGGTTTGTAATTTTCAACACAAGCTTACTGTTTTTCGTAATACATTTATAATGATATTATTTAACAGAATGAGCTAAATATTACAGATATTACTTTTAATTGTTTAATGAGATGTGTTATGGTTAATTTTGATTTCATTTCGTTAAGATAGGTTTAATAAATTAAGTGATTATACTTTGTTCTCATTAACAGAGATGAAAGGGATGTAAATTTTAATATTTCTCAAGATTTTTTATTTTGGTAATACTAAAATTAAGTAAGGAAGAATAGATCGAGGTTTCTTTCTTCCTTATTTCCTCCCAGATAGTGTAATGAGCTGAAACAAGTGAGTATTGTGGTATATAAATTTATGCGCTTTAAAAGGGATTCTTTTAACGTTAAAAGAATAGAGTCGATTAATCTAAATTTATTATTAGGCTGTGCCAACGAAGAGGTTACGAGCTTAATAGATGGGGTTGTGGTTTTTGATAATAACGTAATTACAGTTTTTAAGTTGAGAGGTATTAAATTCTTTTGGTCAATAAAATATTACTATTTGTATTTTAATAATGGAAAAGTGACAGATGCTTTTTGTTCTAGATTTAAAAACAATGATTATTTTTTTTATTAAGCTTGAGCTAAATGTTGTAATTATTGCCAACCTGTATTCTTTAAGAAAATTTATTTAAATACTACAAATTATAGTTTTCCTAAATATTTTAGCTCTTTTTTAACGCCTATAAACCTATTAGCACACTTATTTCATATATGGAGCGGTTATTACATTCACCTGCTTGGTATAATCTTTTTTTAATAATTTTGAATGTAAAGAAATACTTTTAAAGTGCCGTAAGTAGGTATGAGATTGAAAGGATCTAATATTAATTATTAAAAATAAGTTTGGTTTATAATTAATGTTTGTAAGGGGGGATATAGATTGGGTAAATTTACCTCCCTTATGCCCTTTCTTTTGATATATAATTGCTTTTTGATTTTATAGCGTTGAAATTATATTCATAGCACTTTTGAAATTATTTTGACAATCTTTTATTATGTCTAATTTTAAAATATTATTATTACTTACTCTTGCATTTTTTTCTAAAACAATAAACGTTAAGGCTCAGGATCATAAGATTGATAGTATTAACAATGTTCTGAAGACTCACAAGGGTCGTGATACAATTAAGGTAAATCTACTCAACCAATTAGCTCATATATTTTATTATTCTGATACTGATAAAATATTTTTTTATGCAGCAGAAGCTAATATAATTGCTGCCGAAATAAATTTTTTAGAGGGTAAAGCTGAAAGCTTTAAACATTTAGGGGTCTATAACTCTATGAAGTCTAATTATAATGAATCAATAGAGAGTTTTACTGCTTCTTTAAGAATTGCAAAATCTATTGATAAAAAGACACTAATTTCTTCTTGCTATACAGGTTTAGGTAATGTGTATTATAGAAAAGGAAAATATTTAAAAGCAATAGACTATCATATAGCTGCATTGAAGATTGCTGAAGAAATTGAAAATTTTGAAAAAGTCTCTTTTAGTTATCTTAATATTGGAAACATTTATTATATAAATAAAGATTATTTGCAAGCTATCACTTATTATGAAAAAGCGTTGCTTATTAATATTGAATTGAATAAAATAAGTATGATAGCAAAGTGTAAAATTAATATTGCTAGTGTTTATGGCGCTCTAGAAAATTACACATTAGCATTAAAATATTTTGAAGAATCTTTGCAACTAGTTAAAGGCTCTGGGGATGTTAGGTTACTTTGCACTTTACATTCTAATATTGGAGAAACTCTTAGATCAATGGGAGATGTTTCTCAAGCTTTAGAGCATTTTGATAAGGCAATATCCCTAACAATAAAATCAGGATTAAAATCCCAAACAGCAAGAGCATATCATAATAAAAGCAATCTGTATTTAGAGGGTTCTAAGTATAGTGAAGCAAATTATTATGCTAAAAAAGCCTATGAAATAGCAGAAGAAATAGGGAATAATTCAATGATGAGTGAGAGTTCGAAGGTGCTTGCAGAAAGTGCCTTAAAGTTAGGTAACTATAAAGAGGCCTACAAGTTTTTAGAGACTCATAAATTAATAAGTGATAGCCTTTTTAGTAATGAGAGTATAAAGCAACTCACTACTCTAAAAAATCAGTTTGCGTATGATACTGATTTAGAGAAACGAAAATTGGAGCAAGAAAAAAAGGATGTTTTAAATGCGGAAAAAGAGAAGCGACAAAGAGTGATTAGAGACTCGTTTATTATAGGCTTTATTTTGTTACTATTATTAGTTTTAATTGTATTGCGTAGTATTTTTGAGAAGCGTAAGGATAATAAGAGATTAGCACAACAGAATGAGTTAATAGAGTTTGCAAATACTAACCTTACTAAACAAAAGGATAAGATTCAGAATCAAGCTGCTAAATTAGATAAATCAAATTTAGAGTTAAGTGAGTTAATAGCTACAAAAGATAAGTTTTTCACTATTATTTCTCATGATTTAAGAAATCCATTTAATACCTTGTTGGGTTTCTCAGATATCTTAATAGAGAATAATAAAAATTATAATGAGGAAGAGAGAGAAAAATATCTAAAAGTATTGAACAAGACAACTAATAAAACCTATAAGCTATTAGGAAACTTACTTACCTGGTCAAAATCTCAAACAGGAGCAATTAAATTTACACCTAAGCAATTAAATGTAAAGGCCGTTATAGGAGGTGTTATTGACACAATGTATGAAATAGCCCTGCTAAAGCATATTGAAATAGAGTTTGAGGTAGATAGTAATTTATCTATTTATGCTGATAAAAATATGTTGAAAACTATAATTAGAAATTTATTATCTAATGCAATTAAGTTTACACAAAAAAGAGGTAGAATAACTATAATGGCAAGTTTAATTGAGGGAATTGGAAATAAACAAGGAGTTAAAATTACAATAAAAGATACAGGTGTTGGAATGACCAGTAAGATGCAATCAAAAATATTTGATATTACTGAGAGCACTTCTACAAAAGGTACTGAGAATGAAAAAGGCACAGGACTTGGGTTGCTATTATGTAAAGAATTCATCAATAGGCATAAAGGAGAAATAAAAGTAGAAAGTGAGATTGGGAAAGGATCTATATTTTATATAACAATTCCTAATTGAAAAATACAGTATAATATACTTGTTTTTATTTGAGAAATAAGCACTAGTATAGTTAGTTGAAACTAGCACTTTAATTTCCATTCTTAATTTGCAATAAAGTTGTTTATTTCAAATGATTTGTGAGTAAATCAATTAGCTGTTTTTTAGTAATATGGCTAATTATTTTTTAATTTTCAGGCATTTATCTAGATTTGTAAATTAAACTTTATCAAGAACTCTCTTTATCATGAAAAATATAAAATCTCCGCTAGTATTTATTACCTTTTTATTTATTTTAAGTATAGGAGGCAGTAATCATGCACAGAACACTAAAATAGACAGTCTAGAAGGTGTCTTAAAGCTGCATAAGGAACAGGACACCATACGGGTAAATTTATTAAATACTATTGCAGAAAAGAGCCTGCGTTTAAACAAAGAAAAATCACTAGAATATAGTAAGGAGGCAGCAGATCTTTCTGAACAACTAAGGTTTTTAAAAGGCAAAGCAAATAGTTTTTATAGTTTAGGAAGGTACTGGTATGGAACAGACTTTGATAAAGCTTTAGAATATTTTCAAGATGCACTAAAGGTTTCTGTAAAAATTAAAAATAAGGAATTAATATTAAAATGTAATAATGCAACAGCAATTGTTTACTCTATACAGGGTGATTTTTTTAATGCAATATCGCATTACCAAGATGCTTTAAAAATTGCAGAAGAGTTAAATGATAAAAACAAATTTCATTCATTATACAATAATTTAGCTGGAGTTCATGGTACCCTTAAGGATTTTGAAAAGGCATTGTATTACTCAAAAAAAGCATTAGAAATATCTAAAGAGAATAACAATAAAACAAACATTGCTCAGGCAAATTCGAGTATTGGAGCTCTCTATGAAAGTCTTAATGATTATGACCAAGCTTTAATTTACTATCAAAAAGCATTAGAAATATTATTAGAGTTTAATGATGAGGGTATGGATATTTCTCTTGTTTATTTGAGATTAGGGGGGATTTATAATATTCTTGGAGATAATGTTAAGGCCTTGGAGTATTTGCAGTTTGCCAATGATTATAACAAAAAAACAGGAAATGCATTAAATGCAGTGCGAATAAATGAGAAAATGGGAATTATAAAATTTGATCAAAACAATTATAATGACGCCTATTTTTACTCGAAAAAAGTCTATGATCAAGCTACTTTGTCGGGGCACCTTGTTTTGCAATTAGGGGGTGCTAATTTGTTAAGTAAAAGTAGTAAAGAACTAGGGAATTATAAAGAAGCCTATAAATATCAAGTGATTTATAAAACCTTAAGTGATAGTGTTTTTAATGAAGATAATGTAAGGGAAATAAATACTTTAGAGAATCAATACAAATTTAACGCTGAATTAAAGGAGCGAGAGTTAGCGCAAGAAAAAATAGATTTAATAAAAAAAGAAGAGGAAAAGTATCAGCAAATAATACGCAATTCTTTTATTATTGGATTTTTACTTTTATTAGTATTAGTGTTAGTTGTGATGAGAAGTGTTGTACAAAAGCGCAAAACTAATGAAACTCTTTTTAGACAGAATGAAGAGATACA
>Ga0164315_10004051_pt1 | contig 11367 bp, 9 predicted proteins | sample GuaBasSedimGuay6_FD_113737 | JGI IMG/M metagenome (GOLD analysis project Ga0164315, IMG submission 113737) | Subseafloor sediment microbial communities from Guaymas Basin, Gulf of California, Mexico - Guay6, Core 4569-2, 0-3 cm | ecosystem: Environmental > Aquatic > Marine > Hydrothermal vents >...
TAATAAAAATGATTTCGTTGGAAAGAACTCAAATTTGTAAAGTTGTAATTTCAAGAGATAAACAACTAACAGGCGAGGAATTATTAGAGTTCTGGTTATTGCTTCTGACTCCTGACTTCTGACTTCCAGCTTCTGACTAATAATTCCTGCCTCCATAACTAAACACACTTTAACGAAATTATAAACTTACTTCCATTACCAAGTTCACTATTTAAACTAACTTCTCCACCATGAGCCTCAACAATTGCTTTCACATAACTTAAACCTAATCCAAAACCTTTAATATTATGTATGTTTCCACTTGGCTTACGATAAAACTTATCGAAAGCGTATTTTTGGACCTCCTTACTCATTCCCATACCATTATCAGAAACTTCGAGGATAAACCTTCCCGTTCGAATACTGGTTGCAATGAGTATTTCAGGCTTATTAGTATTATATTTTAATGCATTATCGATGAGGTTGTTTAGCACATTTGCAAAATGAACTTCATCAACTGCAATGTCAAAACACGAAGCTTTGAGTGATGTTATTATCTTTCCACCTTTATCATTGGCCCTTAGAGATAGAACATTTGCAACATTTTCTATTATTTCATGAACATTAATTTTTTGAAGATTTAAATTGAAATCGTGATTGTCGATCTGAGCCATTTGCAAAACTCTTTCAACCTGTGAATTCATTCTTTTGTTCTCCTTCTTGATAATGTCAACATAATAAGATGTCTTTTCAGTATTGCCTATTACTTTTGGTGATTCGATGGCGGAGGAAGCAAGACTTATTGTCGCAATCGGAGTTTTAAACTCATGAGTCATATTGTTGATGAAATCGGATTTGATTTCTGAAATTTTCTTTTGTTTCTGAATATAATAAAGTGTAAATCCAAATGTAATCAGAATGATAATTGTAAAAATCAGGGAGCCAAGGATTAATAAAGCAACAGACCTGTAGATCAGATTATTAAGTCCTGGAAAATCAAGTGTAATATAAGTTCCGCTTCTGAAAAAGTCTGTGGGGTAGAGTTCTGTTTCATATTTAAATGGAAGGACTAAACTTGTGTCTGGCAGTGATTTTATCACCGTCGAACTTTGTTCATCTTTTTTAATCAGTTGATAATGATAGTCAAGTTTGATTCCATTATTTATCAGAGCCTCGCTAATAATATTGTAAATATCTTCGGAATGAGAAAGGTACTCAAAACGATCATCTTCAAATTGATATTCAACCACCCATTTATCAATGTTTTCCTGAAACTTCGTTAATTTCTCTGAAACAATTTTTTCCTTTTCAAGTTCCAGAAAAACTATTTCTTGTATTGAGTCCATTTGCTTTCCAATCTCTAATAATTCACCATTTATTTGGATTTTAATCTCTTCTTCACCTATTATTTCCAATTCATTAAGTTCCGCCAATTCATCATCTGAAAAAACATTGGTATTTATTTTTATTTTGGTTGGTTGGTTTACGTTTGTATGAATATGATTATAGGTAGTGTCACTGAAAAATATTATTGAATTACTTCCATTTTTAGTTGTAAGCGTTCTAATTGTTGTATTATTATGATCCTGAATATTTATATTTTGCGGATGTACCTTAACAATAGAATCAATATGTTGGTCGTAATTAAAATGAGGTGCCGGAGGTTTTGGTAGGGTAATCTTATTATTTATAAACATGAATATTTCATCCTTTTCCACATTATCAACTCCTCTTTTAAGAGCATCATAAACTGCGCGGTCGAAGTTAGCGCGTTCTGTTTTAATAGCATGGCTAATCCATAACCCCTGAACGATAATAATTCCAAAAAGGCTTACCGACATTAAAAGAATAACTAATCTAAAACGTTTTTTCACTATTCATCAATTATTTACAGCGTCAAAAATAGTAAAGGAATTCTGTATTACTCTCAACTTTAACCTTTCTTTAACCTTTTTTAACCCACCTTAACCACTGCCTGATAGTGAATTAAATATTTTTGCTTTGTGTTTTAAAACAGATTAAAACAGTAATAAGTCTTGTGTAAATTTATAAATTTAAAATAAAGAAAATGAAAAAATTATTGGCACTTAGTTTATTCGCATTATTAGGCGGTTTGGTTATATTACCAACTCCTATCAGAGCTCAGGAAGAGGTCAAGAAAGAAAAAAAGATGAGAATTAAAACCATGAAGGTAGTTGATGGCAAAGAGGTTGCTACAGATACTACTATTTGGATAACTGATGATATGGATTCAGAGGACCTTGAGAAATTGGGTATTATTGAACATGATGGTGATATCACTGTTGATGTTTTTGTTGATTCTGACGGTAAGCACAAAACAAAAAAAGTTATTATCATGAAAGGTGGCGAAGTTCATGTTTCAGGAGATGAGCATGACGCTTATATTTTCCATTCTGATGATGGAGATGGAATATCTGTAATTAAATGGATTGATGAGGACGGCAAAGAGATGAAGTTTGACATTGATGTGGATATGGAATCTGTAATGGATGAACTAGAAGATATGCATGAAAACCTGGAAATTGAACTTAAGGTTTTAGATGGTGAACGTATTATCATGATGACAGAACTAAGTGATGTGGGTGATGAACTTAAAAATATAGAGTTTGAAGTACTTACTGAATTAGGTGATTTAAGTGAGTTACATGAGTTAGGTGAACATAATATCAGGCTTATGCATGTGCCATCTGCGCCACACTATCCTGAGTTTTATTTTCATGGTGGTCATGGTAGCAAAGTGTCAGATGTTGAGTTAAGAGATGCTGGGATTAAAAATAAACCAGATCGTCTTGATGCAGAGGAAATAGAAATAGAAATAGAAGATGGTGTTGTTGACTTTTATTTTAAACTTAAAGTAGAAGGTAATCCAAAAGTAATAGTTTACAATGTTTATGGTGATAAAGTATTTTCAGATAGGCCTGAATTAATGAATGGTAAATTCTCCATGAGAATGGATCTTTCACAAAAACAACATGGAACCTATTATTTGCAGGTTGTACTTGGTAACAGTTCATTTACTGAAAAGTTACGATTGTAAAAGGAATTAATATTAAAGGAGACAGGGAAATATGGGAATAAGGGAGAAGGTTGCAATCCTATTATTCCCCTTTTTTCTTGTAGTTCAGTGAGTTTAAATCAAATACTTTAAAAGTCTGTGACCTGCTAGAAAAATCATAAACAATCCGCGAAATCCGCGTCAAAAAAAAGAGATTCAGTTACTTAAAACGTAAACCAATCTTTAACCCTGCTATCCTTGTCTTCTTCCGATTTATGAGTGAATTCATTAGACCTAGAATCATAGGTATAATCTTTTTTCCATTCGACATGGTTATCAGCGATTTCAGAAACTGCATTTATTAGAAAGTGAAGATCTTCATCTGTCATGGTTGGGTGTAATGACACCCTGATGAAACCAGGTTTCTCAGATAAATCACCACTATTAATTTTTTCAGTAATTCGTTTTGAATCTTCAGGTGTAACGTTTAGCAGAAAATGTCCATATGTTCCTGCACATGCACAACCACCTCTAACTTGTACCCCATAGCGGTCGTTGAGAAGTTTTACCAATAAATTGAAATGAATATCTTCAAACCAAAATGAAAAAATACCGAGTCTGTGCCTAACATCATCAGCAAGAATATGAAGTCCTTTTATTTTCTCAAAACCTTCAAAAGCAATATCTACAAGTTCCTGTTCTCTTTGCTGAATAAGCTTAGTATCCATCAAATCTTTTATTTCAACAGCCATGGCAGCTTTAATAGCCTGAAGAAAACCAGGAGTGCCTCCATCCTCTCTCAATTCAATATCATCATAATATTTATGTCCACCCCATGGATCAGTCCATTCAACAGTTCCTCCACCAGGATGGTCCGGTGTGCTGCATTTGTATAATTTTTTGTCAAAAATAACTACGCCTGAACCCCCAGGGCCACCAAGGAATTTGTGGGGTGAAAAGAAAATAGCATCAAGTTTCTTCTCAGGGTCAGCTGGATGCATATCCATATCAACATAGGGTGCCGATCCGGCAAAATCAATAAAAGCATATCCACCATGCTGGTGCATTATCTTTGCTAACTCAAAATAATCAGGCTCAACACCAGTAACATTTGAGCAGGCTGTAAATGAGCCTATTTTAAGTTTTCTGTTAGAGTATTTTTTAATTTCTATTTCAAGTTCTTTTGGCTCAACTCTGTTTTCAGGAGTAGGGGTGAGGAGTACAACATCAGCAATAGTCTCCAGCCAGGAAGTATGGTTTGAGTGATGTTCCATATGTGTAATAAAAACTACTGGTACATCTTCTTCAGGAATAACAACTTCTTCTTCTAGTCGGGAACAGGTTTTTAAACCAAGTATTCTCTGTAGTTTGTTTACCACTACTGTCATACCAAACCCTGCTGTAATAATTACATCATTTTCATCAGCATTTACATGTTGCTTTAAACGTTTGTGTGCAGAATGGTAAGCCTTGGTCATCATGGTGCCTGTCTCTGTTGTCTCTGTGTGAGTATTAGCCACAAATGGTCCCAGATCATTAATTATTCTCTCCTCTATTGGACGGTAAAGTCTTCCGCTTGCTACCCAATCTGCATAAATCATCTTCTTTTCTCCGTAAGGAGTTTTTATGCTGCAATCGCTGCCTATGGTGTTTTCCCTGAATTTGCTGAAGTGTTCAGTTAATTTACTCATTTTTATTGTATTGGTTGATTTTGATTACGCTTCCTTGACAACTACTAATATTATAAGGATGCATAGATTGATACAAAATTAAGAAAAAACTAAAAGGTTCCAGAATGTAGAGTTAAGAGTTGTAAGTTTTGGGTTCAATTCAAAACTCATTCCATCCACGGATCAAAATTAGTATTTGTACTAGCGTAGATATCTGTATTACTATACCTGATTATTGTTGTCAAATATTCAAGTTGTGCTTTGGCGTATCTTTGCTCAGGGTCAAGTTTTAGTATCCGGCTAAAATCATTAACAGCTTTAGCATTCTCACCTGATTGTATTAATAATTTAGCCCTTTTGAAAAGTAGATCAATTTCAGGATTATTGTTAATCAAATCATCTAGTTTACTTATCTCTTTCACAAGCTCCTCTTTCTTCTTTCCAACTTCCTTTTTCAACATTTATCTTATTAATCTTCGTAAAAACATATATAAGCACTTATTTCTTTAACTCTTAACTTGAAGTTCTTGTGAGTATTAACAACAAAACTATTGTTAAGGCTAAAATCTGTCCATCCATCACGACCTTCTATCCACACTGAAATCATGCCATGTGTAACAGAAAAGACTTCCTGCTGTAGTGTGCCAAACTGATACTCTCCAGGAGCAATTATTCCTACCGAAAATGTTTGTTTATCACCTTCATAGGTTAAACTCATTACTTTGTCGCCATGGTACTTTCTTAATTCATACATAATACAAAATTTTAATACAAATATAATGAAAATATTTATATATATAAAATATCTAGATATGTATTTTAAAGTACTTCTTAATCGCTTTTTGAAATTCTCAATAAACTAATCTCAATATCTCCATTTTCAGGATAAACACTAATCCAGTTGTTATCATCTGAAAACCATTTATATTGATTACCAACTCGAATTATATAATCATTTTGTTCATTGCCTTCAGGCACCTGGACAACAAAACCTCCATTTTTCCCTTTCTCGCTGCCATAACCAAAAATAATTTTGAAAGCATTGCCACTTAAATTTGTGGCCTTGACAAATATATAGTTGCTTTTACGAATGTTAATTCTTATGGGGTTAAAACTTAACTTCTCTGTTGACCCTGATTTTATTTGAATCTTATCACTGATAACATCAGTAATCGCATTTTCTTCTATGAGTTTTAAAATTTTTGCAATTCTTTCTTCCGGGTAACTCTCTTCAGGGAAGATATTATCGGCTTTTTGATATGCTAAAATGGCTTTGTCATAAATTTTTGTTGCATACAATTTATCAGCATCAGCAATGGCGAGGTTGTATTCGTTTCTAACCAGTCTAAGTTTTTCTTCAATTAAAGTATTGCATTCTGCAATCTTTTCCTTTGGATAATTTTCATTTGGTTTAAGACTTGAGGCAACTTTATATTGAATAATTGATTCGCTCAGATTTGAAGCTTCAAAATGGTTGTCAGCCTTAACGATAGCCTCATTATATTTTCTCGTATTTTCTGCTGCAAGACGCGTGATTATACCATTAATCTCAAGGATTTTATTGACAGGGTAAGTTTCATCAGTTTTTATACTGGATGCTTTTTCATAAGCTAATAATGATTCTGAGTATTTTTTATCCTCTAATAAATTATCAGCTTCTTTAATGGCAGTTTCATAGGCGTGAAGAGTAGCCATTGCTTTTTCATATTCTGTCTTCTGACTTTCAACGCTTCGCTTCTTGTCGGTAGCAAAGGCATCTCCCGGCTTTAATGTAAGAGCCTCAGTATATGCAATTATCGACTCGTCAAACAGTTTTAGTTTGAGTAAAGAATCACCTCCATTTAAGAAAGCCTGATATTGTATATCAATGTTTTTTTGTAATTCCCTTTGCTGAAGAATGCTATCAATTTTTGCAATTTGAGTTTTGGGTAAATCTTCCAAAGGTTTGATATCACCAGCAACTATATAGGTACTTCGTGCATCCTTTAAATTATTTTCATTAAATAATCGTTGGGCTACTGCAATTTGTCGGGCAAAGTTTTCATCAATCTCTTTTTGTTTGGCTGTATTAGTAATTACTATTTCAATTTCTGCTATCCTTTTAGAAGGGTAATTTTCATCTGTTTTTATGCTTATGGCTTCCTGATATTTGATAATTGCATCCTGATATTGTTGTGAACTAACCAATTTGTCAGCTTCTAAAATAATAGCATCGTACTGTAGCTGGAGTTTGTTTTGTTCGGCAATAGCCTGTAACAGAATTTCTATTTCAATTAATTGATTAGCGGGATGCTTGTCTTCTGGCTGTATACTTAGGGCAAGTTCATATGTGGTTTTGGCCTGAGCATAACTTTCAGCGGAGAAAAGTGAGTCTCCTTTACTTATAATTGATGAATATTCAGCAATGAGTTTTTCACGCTCCGCTTTAAAAGTATTTTCTATTTCAAGTAATTTTTCCCTCGGATATCCTTCGTTAGGCTTTAAACTAAGGGCAAAATTATATCCTGATTTTGCTGCTTGTAAATCGTTTAGGGTATATAGACTATCAGCAGTTATAATTGACTTATCATAGTTCTCGTCCAGATTAGCCATTTGCAGATTTAGCCGTTCATCAATTCTGGAAATCATATCATCAGTATATGTATTTTCAGACCACAATTTGCCAGCTTGTTTATACATTTTCTTTGCTGAAGCATAATCCCTGTTAACATATAGTTCGTCAGCTGTTTCAATTTGTTTATTATATTCCAGTTGTTTATCAGCAAGTGGTTGGTATTTTTTTATTTCATCTGCAACCACCCAGTTATCAGGGAAAATGGCCAAAGCCTTTTTCAGATGTGTTAAGGCTTCCACATAGTTTTTAATGATAATATATCTATTGGCAAGTTCAACATCTTCGTTATAAACCTCCAGTTTTCTTTCGTATTCAACTTGCAACTCCTTTGCATTTAAGATAAGTACATCTGGTTCTTTATTCTCTGGGAAAGATTTCTTGGCTTTTTTAAAATTTATTATTGCTTCATTGTGGTTGTTTTCATTTAAAAACTTTTTTCCGGTAATCATTAAACTATTAAATGTCTCCAGTTTTTCCTTTTGATTAGTCTGAAAATCATTGATCTTGTTAATTCTGTTTTGTGCATAGTCATCATCAGGAATTACGGCAAGGGCTTTAGCATATTCATCAAGAGCTTCATTAAGTTTATTTGAGTCATATAACACATCAGCCCTGTCAATTATCACAAGGAATCGATCTTCACGTTCTCTCTGTGAACTCATTTCCTCTATTATCTTTTTTATTTGCTTAGTAGCATACTTATCTTCTTGTTTAAAAGAAATTGCTTTCTGATAATAGGCTTTTGCATCAATAAATTTCTGTTCAGAGAAAAATTTATCGCCCATAATAATGGCCTCATCATATGTTTTTGATTGTTGGGCAATTCCTGAAAAGCCAGACAATACAATGACAGTTATGATTAATATTCTACTAATATATTTTTCAAGTCTGAAATCCATCATCAATTCTTTGGCATCTGTTTATTTGTATATCCTGATATTAACAATTTAGAACGCTTATTTTTCAATATTATTTTCTTCTTTAGATTCTGCCATCAAGGATTTCCAATTTGCGATCGGCCATCTCAGCCAACTCCTTGTTATGAGTAACTATTACAAACGTTTGATTCAATTCTTTTCTTAAGTTAAATATAAGTTGATGAAGTGAATCAGAGGTCTCTGAGTCTAGATTTCCTGATGGTTCATCCGCAAGGATAATAGAAGGTTTATTTATCAATGCTCTGGCAATAGCAACCCGCTGCTGCTCACCCCCAGACATTTCATTAGGCTTATGGGTTAAGCGATGACTTAAATTCATTAAACCCAATAATTCTTTTGCGTCTTTTTCAGCACTTGATTTACTTTTTCCTGCAATAAAAGCCGGAATGCAAATATTTTCTAAAGCAGTAAATTCTGGCAAAAGATGATGAAACTGAAAGACAAAGCCTATCATTTTATTTCTTGTAAGCGAGAGTTCCTTATCATTCAGACCAATCAAACTTAAGCCATTGAGTGAAATTTTACCATTATCAGGTTTCTCAATGGTACCTAAAATTTGCAATAATGTTGATTTTCCAGCACCAGAAGCACCAACAATTGAAATTATTTCTCCCTTGCTAACTTTCAGGCTTATGCCTTTAAGTACCTCTATGCTTCCAAATGACTTTGTTATATTCTCCGCTGTGAGCAATTTTCTAAAATTTTTGCAAAGATAGTGAATTGGTGTGGAAGAATTGGTGTGGAAGAATTGGAAGGAAGGAAGAATCAAGAACAACATTGACCTCCTGTCCCTCCTCCTTATTTATATTTCTTTCTAAATGTTGGCTCTAATGAAAACTTTATTCACATAATAGTCTGCCCTTTATTATTATTTTTACTTTTGGTGTCCTAAAATCTGTAAAGAAAATTTAAACTAAAAAGAAATGAATTTACACGAATATCAAGGTAAATCAATACTAAAGGGTTACGGTGTTAATGTTCCATTAAGTATTGTTGCAACATCACCAGAAGAAGCATATGAGGCCGCGAAAGAGATACAAAAAACTACGGGATCTGATAAATGGGCGGTAAAGGCTCAAATTCATGCAGGTGGCCGTGGAAAAGGTGGTGGCGTAAAAATTGCTAAAAGCCTTGATGAAGTAAAACAATATGCTGATGGGATTATTGGCATGATGCTGATCACACCTCAGACAAAAAAAGAGGGTAAATTAGTTCGTAAAATAATTGTTGAGCAAAATGTTTATTATGCAGGACCTGAGGATGTTGAAGAGTATTATATGAGTATTTTACTAAATCGTGATTTAGGTCAGAATATGGTAATGTATTCACCAAGAGGAGGGATGAATATTGAGCAAGTTGCAGAAGAAACTCCAGAGGAGATTTTTCATGAACTTATTGACCCTAAAGTGGGTTTGACAGGTTTTCAGGCAAGACGAATTGCTTTTAATCTTGGATTAAGCGGTGTTGCTTTTAAAGAAATGGTGAAATTTGTTGCTGCCCTTTATAAAGCATATATCGGTGCAGATGCAAGCCTTTTTGAAATAAATCCAATTATAAAAGCTGCAGATGGAAAAGTTTTCGCTGCTGACGCAAAGGTTTCAATAGATAATAATGCTCTTTATCGCCACAAAGATATTGCTAGTATGAGAGATCTCTCTGAAGAAGATCCTGCAGAAGTTGAAGCCAGTCGTTTTGATTTAAACTTTGTGAAACTTGATGGTAATGTAGCCTGTTTGGTAAATGGTGCCGGACTAGCCATGGCTACCATGGATATGATAAAAATGTCGGGAGGAAATCCTGCTAACTTCCTTGATGTAGGAGGTACTGCAGATGCAAAACGTGTTGAAGAGGCATTCAGAATTATTCTAAAGGATCCAAGTGTGGAAGCAATACTTGTTAATATCTTTGGAGGAATTGTTCGTTGTGATCGTGTTGCTCAGGGAGTTGTTGATGCATATAATAATATTGGCGATATTAAAGTTCCTATCATTGTAAGATTACAAGGTACTAATGCTAAAGAAGGAAAACAATTGATTGATGAATCAGGTCTTAAAGTCCATTCAGCAATCAGACTGCAAGAAGCAGCTGAACTTGTAAATGAAGTAGTAGGATAAACTAAAAATATATTTTTTGAAAAGGCTGTTTCACAATGATGATGCAGCCTTTTTTTGTTTTTAAAGTCATAGACTTTTATTTATTCAGAGGTTTAAGATGCACTTGTCCGCCTCAGGCGGAATCTTAAATCAGTATAAATTTAATAGAAATTACAGAGAGTTCAAATAAAACCAGCATCCAGCAACTCGCAACTATTTAGATATACTTGTCCACCTCAGGCGGAATCTTAAACCACTAGGGTTTATTTTTTCTAAGGCTAAATTCTTTGCTGCCACCATCCCAGATTTTAGTTGCCCATTCATCACAAGTGCCATCACCAAAATCAATAGTGGCAACCCATAAATCTCCACTATAAAAATCAACTATACCTGAAACAATATAATCACAGTCATCAGTTCTTATCAAAGGTTCAACAATCACTTTTGTGAACTTCGAATTATTATACTTTTTTCTTTTTAAGAGAAATTCTGTTGTCTCATCACCAACTGTTTTTGTAGCAATATTGTCACAAACGCCATCACCAAAATCAATTGTTACAATAAGTTCATCTCCTCTGTAAAACTCAACAGTTCCTTCCACAATAAATCTGCAATCATCTAGTCTTACTAACGGTTTGGTGATAATTTTTTCATATTTGCCATCACCTTTTAACTCAAAGTCAGCTTCTAAACTTTTAAACTCATCCTCCATAGTCTTGGAGTGATCACTTTTATTACATGCAACTAACATGATTAATAAACTCAGGGATAAAATACTAATAACTTTTTTCATTTTGAAAAGTTTAAGATTATGAGAAAAATAATATTATGCTAAAATAAGAAAAAAAGATACTTCAATTTAAAGGTAGTTTAATTGAAAGAACAAATTATATAAATAGGAGTGAAGGCTTAATAGAAAACACACAAAAAGGTTTAAGATGCAGCCTTTTTTTGTTCAAAAAGTCACAGACTTTTATTTATTTGGAGGTTTAAGATGCAATCTTAAACCAGTGTAATTACTAGAAATTACAGGGAGTTCAAATAAAACCAGCAACCA
>Ga0164315_10004052_pt1 | contig 11366 bp, 13 predicted proteins | sample GuaBasSedimGuay6_FD_113737 | JGI IMG/M metagenome (GOLD analysis project Ga0164315, IMG submission 113737) | Subseafloor sediment microbial communities from Guaymas Basin, Gulf of California, Mexico - Guay6, Core 4569-2, 0-3 cm | ecosystem: Environmental > Aquatic > Marine > Hydrothermal vents...
TATATAGAGAGGAGCGGTATTCGGGATTAGTCTCACGTACCGTTTTGAAGACGAGTCTGTACTGGAAACTTTACAGGCTTAGTTTAACCTCTATTGATATCGTAGCCAAGTTGGCTGCGTGGTGTTGTGTGTTTTGGGGGAATTAATTTTACTCTGACCCCAATTATTTTTAGAGACGAGCGGCTGAAGAGCGGCATTAACAGGTCGGCTTGCTACACATTACTGGAGATGTTAACATCTGGCATTATTAAATCGGTTTTTTTTATCAAATCAACAATAAGGAAATATTTTATGGCTTGGGCAAAATGTGTAAGTTGTAAGCATTCGGGCACTCAAGGTCCAAATGATAGTCCTCCAAAACCTTCACCAGTAGATGTGTGGTGGTGTTATACTTTAAAGCGGTGGGTTACAAAAGAGGAATCATTCCGTTGTGATCGTTATCGCAGTGATGAATAAAGGGGGGGCAGACCATTCGCATCAAGGTAAGCTTTTTGCATGGTTGCTTTTTTCCATGTGAGTCCACGACAAAGCACCAATAACGTAAGCCCTGAACTGGGCTAACATTGGGCATTATGGAACAAAAAGTCAATCTATTACGGTTCAATTTGTCAAGGGCAAAATATCCACATAAAGCAAAACCTCATCATCATAATACCTGATATAAATCAAAGAGATGGGAGGACACGCAAAAAACCTGCCTTGATGCATATTGGGGGGCAGATTCGAATTAAATCTTGACCCCATTCAAACTTAACAAATGTCCTAACCAAGTCAAATAGGGTGGGTAACTGTTCCATCGTTGCCCACCAAATAACCATAAATCAATTCTAACTTGGTCTTGGAGCCGACCTAGCGGCGGCTCAAGAACGGTGTTAGGTAGTACTGAATTGATACAGAAATAAATTATGAAAAAACTGGTTAAAATTGCTTTGATAGGAAGTTAGTTTGTCATGTTTAATGGCTATTCCCGTGTTAGCTGATTTGAATGATGGATTGGTTGCTCATTATCCGTTTGATGGAAATGCTAATGATAATAGTGGAAATGGACTTAACGGACAAATACATGGAAACGCTGTTTTTACTACAGATAGACATGGTGATACTGATAATGCTTTTATAAAACGTGGTCTGTCCCCTATTTGCTTTTTTCATCGAAAAAAATATTATTGTTTATGCCATAACGATCGGGGGATACAATCTTTGAATTAGTTGGCGTTTGGCTGTTTGGTTACTTATAAGTGAAGCGCCATGCACTACTTTCAATAGTTGTTAAATTAATCCCATTAAGTTATCAGTAAATTAACTAAATTCCAGAGTAAATTTCTGAAGAAAGAGGTTTCATTATGCACAATGAGAAAATATATGTTAATTCCTCCATACAACCTCAAAACAATTTGGTTTGGAGTATCCCACGGCTGCTTGCCACCGGTGGAAATAATATTGATGCTAGTGTTTTGAGTAGTAATCCAGGAGATGTATATGGATATCATTCATCAAACGCCTGCTTGCATGGGTCTAAGCCAGGGGAAATGTGCGCGCGTGGTAGTAAGCCAGGATACTAAGCCTAGCTCGTGGTGGAACGGGGGGCGATGTGATCCGTAGCTTTCATTCGTCTTCACAAAATGTGGCTAAAGAGATTTAGTTATGTCTGATTATAAACTTGTTGTTAATCCGTCCATAGTACTTCGTGAAGAATCGGATGAGTGGGCCCTTCTTTTTGAGCCTGATTCGGGAAAGACTTTTGTGCTTAATCCGGTGAGTGTTTTTATATGGAAGTGTCTTGATGGTAAGCACACTATTGATGACATCACAGAAAAACTTCGTGCAGAATGTAAGGAAGTACCTGATAATGCAGATGAAGCTGTTAAATTGTTCATAGAAGAACTTATGGAAAATGAATTGATATTTTAGGAACGTGCATGAAATAATTTACCCAAATGTTGAATCAAACCTGACAGGTTTTGAAAACCTGTCAGGTTTAGTTGTCGATTTTATTTCATGCACATTCCTTAGTAGCCGATAGTTTCTACAAACCAGTGGATGTCTTAAAATGGTGCAATACTATAACTCAGTATCAAGTTTACTTCGCTACTTTCCTGAAGCATTAGCTAGGGAAGTCACAGAAGAAACCTTGTTTGAACCAGACCCCTGCATGCGTACACCAAGGAGTGTGGATATATCTATCACCGGTAAATGTAATCTCCGTTGTAAAACTTGCTACTATGCCGACGATATGGTAGCTAGACGTAATTTACCGACGAAACGCTGGCTCACTGTCATGGATGAACTGGGAAGTATAGGGGTGATGAATGTTTCTTTGAGCGGTGGCGAACCAATGACTCGCAAAGACATTTACCAAATCATTGAGCGACTGGTGCAAAACCGCATGCGTTTTAGTATGAACTCTAACGGTATGCTCTTTAATCAAGAAAATTCTCGGTTTATGGCCGAAACGAAACGTTGTGATAGTATCCAGATATCTATTGACGGTTCTTCTCCGGAAGTGCATGATAATATTCGTGGTTCTGGTTCATTTACGAAAGCAGTCCAAGGTATTAGTTTTTTGCAGGAGGCTGGAGTCGATGTCACAGTGCGCGTGACCATCAATCGGCAAAACGTACATGATTTACCCAATATTTTCAGATTACTATATGAACAGTTGAAAGTGGCAAGTGTCTCCACTAACGAAGCCTTTCCGCGAGGTGCAGCACAATGTAATCTTAAGGAACTAGACATGACACCAGAAGACCGTAGAGTGGCCGAAGGCTATTGTATAGAAGCTGCTAAACACTACCCCTCTCTCAGCGCAATGGCTGGCCCTCTTGCTCTTGGAAATCAGCTTATGGAGATTAAAGCAACCTTATCTAATGGTCAAGCACCATCATCCGATTACGGTGGCTATCTACGCGCTTGTGGTGGCGTATTCAATAAATTAGACATCTTACACGATGGAGCGGTAGTACCCTGCAATCAATTGCCGCAGATGGTGCTTGGGTATGTAGGTGAAACCCCATTAAAAACGATTTGGCAAGAGTCCGATGGTCTGCGCTACATGCGTGCTAGACAGAAGATTCCACTCTATCACCTAGAAAGTTGTCATGATTGCCAATATCAAGCTTTTTGTACTGGTGGCTGCCCGGCTATGGCTTACGCTGCCACGGGAAAATTGACCTCGCGTGATCCGCGAAGTTGTTATCGTGCGTTATTGGGGGAAGATGCCGAATATGTCTACTAAACATAACGTATCAAGCTATTCCACTTTATCGGGGAAACCTAGGAAACCTCATCGTGTTGCTATAGACGTAGATAGCATCGCCAAAAGATTGCAGGAACGAGAAATATCACGTCCGGCAAAAGTATCTCAAGATAGTTGTTCAAGTATGGCTAGTGGCTGTCCTGATAGCAACGAGGAAACCCTTCAGGAAACAACATTCACTCCACATTTAGCAGCCGATGTTCCACCCCTCAGTCACATCTATCTCTATCTGACTGAAGGGTGTAATCAAGCCTGTCAACATTGTTGGATTGCTCCAAGTTATATGGCCGATAAGGGGACTGGGGGGCATGTGTCTGCCAAACGACTCTTAAATGTTTGCGAGAAAGCTAAATTATTGGGGCTGACTGGAGTAAAACTCACCGGCGGTGAGCCACTGCTGCACCCGGAGTTTTCGGAATTAGTTTACGGGCTTAAAGAGTTAGAACTGTCTTTATGGATAGAAAGTAATCTAACTTTACTCACTCCTAACAACAGCATCGCTTTACTGGAGACGATGAACTTTATTTCCACCAGTTTGGATTCTGCTACCCCTGAAGGACATGATACTTTTCGTGGTGTGCCAAACAGCTTCCATACCACCTGTGAGGCAATACGCCTGCTTGCACCCCATATTCCTTTACAAATAATTATGTCAATCCACTCAGGTAATGCACACGAAGTTGAAAAGGTGATATTATTAGCAAAGGAACTAGGTGCTGTAAGTGTCAAATTTAACTTAATTCGCACTCAAGGTCGAGCCGATCGTTTATTGAAAAATGGTCGTCTTTTAGATGTAACAGAATTGATTCGTATTGGTCGAAAGGTAGAAGATGAGTTGGGGCCAAAATACGGTATGGAAGTTTTTTACAGTTGGCCACCAGCTTTTTGGCGGCTATCGTCAATTGCTTCTCGTCATCTTGATTCGTGTGGAATTCATCATCTTATTGGCATACTAGGTAGTGGACATTATGGACTCTGTGGTGTGGGCAAGAATATTCCTGAACTTGTCTATGGTACTTTGGATGATGATTTTAGTGATATTTGGAACTATAATGAAAGTCTAAAAAAGATACGAGACGAGATTCCTAATAAAATAACTGGGATCTGTGCCGACTGTATTTTTAAAAAAGAATGTAAGGCTTATTGTATAGCTAATAATTATCATGACTCTGGGCGGTTAAATGCTCCGCACTGGTTTTGTGAAGAAAGTTATCGGGAAGGTTTGTTTCCCACAACTAGACTTGTACCAAATTAGAGATTTTTTTAAACGACGTAGAAGGTGAAATACCATGAAAAAAGATGTACATAAGAAGAGCATTACATATGTAAAACCTAAACTTTTAGCACTAAGCAGTATGGCAGGTTCTTGGTGTGGTAGCGGTAGCAGTGCTGGTGGAAATTGCAACGGGGGTGGAAGTGCGGGAAAGAGTTGTACCGGTGGAGGTAGTCCTGCTTATAAGTAGTGAAACATAAGTTTTCGGCAAGCAAGCGTAGGGTGCGTCCCACGCACCATTAATTACAGGAAAAAGGGGCCAGGCTCGAATTATTTTGCCGGCCCCAAACATCATAACGGCAATTCTCCTTGATTGAAGTTATTTTTAAATTAAAGGTTGGACATACGATAGGAAGTAGTCGAACCCGTATCCAAATAAAATTAAAGTCTCAAGTCAAACAACTTGGGACTTTTTTTTGCCTGTCTGAATGGTATAATACCAAAAAATCGCACCGGATTGATTTGAATCAATCCTATTTAAGAATCCCAGCACCGTGTCCGGTCATTAGGAATATCGTAGTCGGCTGGGAATAATTAGGGGTCAGAGTAAAATTATTTTTCTGGCCCCAAACACCATAACGGCCATTTTCCTTGATTGAAGTTTTCTTTAAACTTGTCATCTTTTTGCTTTTTGGATGTCCTCCTCTTAGTTTAGGTTCGCGCCGAAGCCTCACCATAGCTTCTATCTCTGTATAAAAACATGAATTACCCAAAGGTTGGTTTTGGGTGTGCCTGCCTGATGTCATTGATAACATCAAAATCAAGTTCGGATTGGAATTAACCTCTATAGGTAGCTTGCCGAGATTTCGAATCTTTGCCAAGAGATAGATAGACCTGATGTGGCGAAACATATTGATTCACATCGAACAAACCATTAAAGCGATAACGGCGAAATCGGTACAATGCCGGTTCTTCAACTATAGAGAGCTAGTACTGGGTTCAATTCAATGTAACGCTGACAGTTAAGCAAATAAGTTTCCTCCTGAATTAGTGAAGATTTGTATCGACTGTCCCACAAAGTACCCGTGCTTGAATAGGTTTTGTTGATGTATTGGACATATCTTCGGCCTAAAGCAATCATGAGAGATTGAGCTTGATTTCTTTTCCCATTGCAACAGCCCTACATTCATTCGTCATCTACTAGCACGTAGGTTGGACTGAGATTGTGAAGTCCAACAACTTAAAAATCAATCAAAAAAAATTTAATAAATTCAATTCAATTAATTTAAGTTTAGTTGGACTTCTTTCGTTAGTCTAACCTACAAGTTCAATTTTCTTTTTTTAAAGTTCTGTTTGGAAGCCGTTTTGTCACCAACTACAACGGATAAAATTATGAAATGGTCAGAAATTCGTCAGCAATATCCGGATAAGTTTGTTTTGATTGGAGATATTGTAGAACAAAAAATTTCAAAGACAAAATCTAAAATTCTGGAAGGTAATATTCTCGAAATTAGTGACGATGGTAAAGAAATATTTAAGGCCTATCGAAGATATAAAAAAAAGGGGATGAACGTATTGTTTTCCCTACCCACCACTCCTTCAGAATTTATCATTGAGGATGTACCAATTAAAGGAATCCTGAAATGATTTTTGAATGGAAAAATGGATTAATCTGGATATCGATCAACATTGAATATGAAGGAAAGCACACTAGAATCAATAATTGTATATTAGATACGGGGTCAGCCACTACGGCGATAGATATTGATTTGGTTGATTTCAATTTTCAAAAGTTCGCTGTTATTAAACGGTTACATGGAATTGGGGACGGTATTCAAGAAGTCGTTTCTCAAAAAGTTGAAAAATTCAACATTGATCAAATTGAACTCGAAGATATTGAAATTGAATTTGGGATTATTCGGGATGATTTTGGGTAAAATGGATTTATTGGTAATGAGATCCTAAGTCGATTTATTATCAATATTGATTACGATAAGCGAACTATTACTCTCAAACCACAGCCTTAACCCAGCAAGAATAAGAATAGATCCGGCTCAAATTATAAGAAAAAGGGGCCAGGCTCGAATTATTTTGCTGGCCCCAAACCTCATAACAGCAATTCTCCTTGATTGAAGTTTTCTTTAAACTTGTCATCTTTTGGCTTTTTGGATGTCTACCCCTTGGTTTTGGTTCGCGCCGAAGCCTCACCATAGCTTCTATCTCTGTATAAAAACATGAATTACCCAAAGGTTGGTTCTGGGCGTGCCTGCCTGATGTCATTGATAACATCAAAATCAAGTTCGGATTGGAATTAACCTCTATAGGTAGCTTGCCGAGATTTTGTTTTATTGACGTTTACAATAAATAATTGGTAAATAATTGGGGTCAGAGTAAAATAAATTTTCCTTCACCAACAGCATTGTTATTAGATGCTTGTGGTTAATATTCATTTGAAATGTCACACCGACATTCCGTACAAGCTATTCGTCAAAATTGAATTTATAACATATTGATTTATTTGATTAACTAACTATTTCTCCATTTCGTTTTGAGCCATCGGCAGAAAATGATGGTGGTAAAATCAAGCCAAATGCCCAAAGTGGGCATTGATGCTTTTTGTATAAATATAACAATTGGATATCTATCAATAATTGGGGTCAGAGTAAAATTAATTAAACAAAATGATTCATGGCAAGGTTAGTTAGAGTTTCGCCAGTAAATCTCCCACAACATATCATTCTTCGATACAATAACCGTCAAGTATGTTTCGTTCATTACATAGATATGAAGGCTTATTTACATTGGTTAAAATTATTTTCAAAGAAATATCAAGTAAGTATTCATACTTGGGTATTAATGACTAACCATGCAGAAAAAGGGGCCAGGCTCGAATTATTTTGCTGGCCCCAAACATCATAACGGCAATTCTCCTTGATTGAAGTTATTTTTAACTTGTAGGTTGGACATACGATAGGAAGTAGTCGAACCCGTATCCAAATAAAATTAAAGTCTCAAGTCAAACAACTTGGGACTTTTTTTTTATGCCTGTCTCAATGGTATAATACCAAAAAATCGCCCGGATTGATTTGAATCAATCCTTAATAATCCCAGCACCGTGTCCGGTCATAAAGAGGAAAATTGATAAATATCAATACCAAACTTGACTTATCTCTATTGGAGAAATCCTAACAGAAGGGAGAAACAAGGCCATCCATAGCCAGGTAGGGTGGGATCGCTGTCGGCACGACACTCCAATTTGGGCACCTTTCTATCCGCACGCTTGCCGGCCCCATTTATCTGAATCAGAATTTCCAGAATTATCGAATTTACAGAATAACATCAAAGTCAAAACCATTTGTAGTTGATTTGGTTTTAATCCTGAAAATTCTCAAATCCTGAAAATTCTGATTCAGACAAAAGCTTCTATCTTGGTATAAAAACGTGAATTGCCCAAAGGTTGGTTGTGGGTAATTGCCTACCTGATGTCATTGATTACATCAAAATCAAGTTTGGATTGGAATAAACCTCTGTAAGCGGCTTGTCGAGATTTTGAATCTTTGCCTTAAGACAGATAGACCGGATGTTTTGAAACATATTGATTAGCTTTGCCTAAACCATTAAAGTGATAACATCTAAAACGCTATAATGCCGCTTCGTAAACATATCAAGATCGAACTGGGTTCAGTTCAATGTAACGCTGACAGTTGATCTAAATAGGTTTCCTCTTGATATCGTTCTGATTTATAACGACTGTCCCATAAAGTACCAGTACTTGAATAGGTTTTATTGATATATTGGAATATCGAAGGCCTAAAGCAATAATTAGTGAAGGGACGGATTTAGCTTGTTCAGGTGTAACCAAAAGATGAACGTGGTTTGTCATTAAACTTTTAGCATGAAGCATACAAGACTCATTTTTCAGTGCTTTACTAAACCAATGAAGATAGGCTTTTAAATCCGTATCACAAAAAAAACCGGCTTCTCGATTATGGCAACACAAAGGGTACTGACCCCTTTTCCCCTTTCTGACCTTTTCCCCTTCTTTTTCCGCTATTTGCAATCTAGCTCGTTATATACAATGCAACCCCCTATCAAAACTAAAGAGAAAAATTATGATTTCTAAAATCACATTGGAAAATTTTTTTAGCTTCAAACATCCAACTTTGATAGAACTTAATCCGGATATTAATATGATCAAAGGCATTAATGGCAGTGGCAAATCAAATTTTCTCAAAGCAATCCATCTACTTCATGAGAGTATTGTTGGAAATGGATTAGAAAGCGTTTTTTTTAAAGAATGGAGTGGGTTTAATTCTGTGATCAATTCTAATCAACCTGAAAAAGACGCTATTAAATTGTCGTTTGAATTTGATAAAAATGTGATTAAAAACATGCAGAAAGGAGGATACCTATTTCCTAACAATCCGATTTATGAAATAAGCATTTTGAAAGCGGGCACAACTTCTTATGGTTTGAAAGAAAAATTGTATTGTCAGCCTCTAAAACCAGATGATTTAGATTTTATCTATCTGGAAATGGACAATGCTCAAGGTATTATTTCGACACAGACAGGCGGAAAAGTGGGATTCCAAAAATATCCGCAAGAAAATAGCCAAATCCATTTCAAATCAACAGAACTGGTTTTGAGACAAATTTCTGATCCGGATAGATTTTATCCGCTTAATACCTTAAAGAGAGCTTTGGAGGCATTTTCCATTTATTATTATTTTGATACATCGATTTTAAGTTTGATCAGACAACCTGCCAGTTATGGTACTGAAACAAAGTTATTATCTGATGGTCAAAATCTGATGACGATTCTTAATAACATCAAAAACAACTATCCTCTCCACTATGATAAAATCGAACAAGCCGTCAAGAAAATCAACCCTCATTTTAAAGACATTAATTTGGCTTTTCTTGGTTCCAAATTATATTTGGTGCTTCGTGAAAAATATCTGTCGCGTTCGGTTTCTATTGAGCATATTTCAGAGGGAACTCTCCGTTATTTGCTTTTGTTATCAATATTATTCAACCCAGAACGAGGTAGTCTCGTCTGTATTGATGAGCCTGAAACCAGTCTTCATCCGGATATGATCAATACGATTGGGGAAACCATAAAACCAGCCTCAAAGAACACCCAACTGATCATTGCGACTCACTCACCCTTATTACTCAATTCCTTCGATATTGATGACATTTTAATATTTGAAAAAAATCATGAGAACGAGACAGAGGTTGTTGTTAAATCCCCGGATGAATTTGATGAGTGGAGTGAGGATTACCTAGCTGGGCAAGCTTGGCTGCAAGGCTTGATAGGTGGAAAGCGATGGTAGATATTACGATTTATATAGAAGGCGTACAATCAGAAAATCCGGCGGTATTGACCATTGACAATAGTGCTATTTTTCGTGAAAAGTTTCATCAATTATTTTCTCAACAGATCTCTTCTACAGAATTTAATCTCAGGATTAAGCCCTTTGGAACCATAACACAAGCCAGAAAAATGTTGGAACTGATAGAGACTCAAAGGATTAATGCGGTTCTTTTGATAGATTTAGATGCACCTAAAGAACAAAGAGATGAAAGGCTTAATCAATATAAGCCGTTTGATACAACAAAAGTTTTCTTTATGATTCAAGAAATGGAAGCTTGGATACTTTCCCAAGTTGACAAGATTGAAGAATTTGGGAAACAGGAAGGATTGATCAGGAAAAGAGAGCATGAGGAGATCAATAATAATTCTTTAATAAAAAATAAGCATCCAGAACAGATTAACAAACCAAGTGAAAAACTTGACACCATTTTTAGGCAATATTTTGATGTAGTAAAAATAAGACAAGGCTTCGAGAGAAAAAAGGGTAAACGATATTCAAAGGCTAAAGATGGCCCCAACACATCGGATTACTTGAATTGCAACAGATAATGCAAGATTTCGATGAAGCAAAGAAGTTAGTTGATTACATCAAGAAATAAGATGTAATTTATAATAAATAGGGGACAGACCACATTTTATTTTGATATAATTCGGCACTGGGGTCGTTAAATGGGAATGCTTCACACAAGGGCAACCACAAGGGATTGCCCCTACAAACCATGACGTTGTGTAGGGGCAATCCTTTATGGTTGCCCTTCTGTCATTTACCGATTTGAATCAATCCCATTCAACGACCCCAGTGCCTTCTATTTAGAATTGGGTGAAAATAACAAACAACGACTGTCGTTAAAAGAGATTATTTAAATTCGTTCTGGATGAAAATCTACCGGAAATTAGTTCATCATTACAAACGGGAACACCTTTAGGTAGCCAAAAGTTTAAAGATGAAATCGAAGAATTACTAGGCATGAAAGTGGGTTATACAAGACAAGGAAGGCCTCAAAAAACTGAACCATTTGGATTTGATGAAAAAACACAGAATAGTGTCGACGGGGCAAAGAGTGGCAAAATGAGCATCCATGCTTAATGAAGCCCGTAGCGAACCGCGACACAGGATTAGATTCCAACTCTGGCTGTCCGTGTCCACTCTCCTTGCGAGGCGAAGGAATCGTTCCCCCATGACTTTACGACGGCTGGAATGAACTGACGAAAATGCTAAAGCGGACAGAGACGGATCAAAATCCATGGCTCGCAGCGACTTAAACTTTTTTAGCTAAAAAAGGGTACTGACCCCTTTTTCCATAAATAAAGGAGGTCATTTTTAAGATAACTGTAATTGAATTGGCTGTGGATTTGATGAAAAAATTTTGGCTCTATAACCTTTTTCGTAGTAATTATTTTTATTATGCACTACAAAGACTTACGCGATTTTATGACTCAACTGGAACAATTAGGCGAACTCAAGCGTATCCAGTTTGAGATTGATCCCTGTTTAGAAATGACCGAGATTTGTGATCGCA
>Ga0164315_10004053_pt1 | contig 11365 bp, 16 predicted proteins | sample GuaBasSedimGuay6_FD_113737 | JGI IMG/M metagenome (GOLD analysis project Ga0164315, IMG submission 113737) | Subseafloor sediment microbial communities from Guaymas Basin, Gulf of California, Mexico - Guay6, Core 4569-2, 0-3 cm | ecosystem: Environmental > Aquatic > Marine > Hydrothermal vents...
TGCTAACAACTGGACCAGTTTCAAGCGAATCGGCCGCACAGATGAAGACGGAACCTTCATATGGGACAAAGCCATCGCAGGAGCAAGATACGAATTTGAAATCCTTGCAGTCGATGATAGGTTAGCTCTAATCTTCGAACAGCCTCTAATAAAACAGTTTACGTGCGACCCACCAGCACCAGATTCAATACAAAATGTAAGGGCAGAACTCGATGAGTAATTTAACAATAAAATGGAGTAGAAGCGCCTCTTCAGAAGAAATTCTCAAGTACGAGATTCGCCGTATCAACAATCCAGATACAACCCCTGTTGAGTGGGGCAATGGTATCAAGCTTGGTGAGACGACAGATACGCAATTTACAACGACTGATTTCCCGTTTGACATAGATTTCGCCATCATGGTAGCCTCATGGGATGGCTACAAATGGTCTGAAGTTGACCAATTCTGGGAAGACACGATAGATCGCCCAGTGGTGATAGGTGATCTAACCAATGAAGGAGGTGACGATCTCAGCGGGGGAGGGTATCCAGGCACCGGCACGGGCTGGACCACCGGCACAGATACCCTTTCCACCGACCAAACAGCATTCGAATGGACACTAGAATCAGGAAACTGGACAGCAGCCACAGACACATGGTTCGGCACTGACCAGACACAAAACAACCCAGACAAACCAGAATGGATCTACACACCACCAGTAGTCGATATCGGCTTCGGCAGTGAATGGATACTAAACCCAGACTTCGAATTCGACATCGGGCAGACAGATGCATGGGACGACGCACAATACCCATGGGGCAAGACAAACACAAAAACCCCAGAACTAATCACAACAGTCCCACCACGAGAACGGGACTATACCCTAATCGACGAAGACACAAACGACGGCCCACCAGACGATAACTGGATAGGCAACATGATCAACGAAATCCCGCTAGAAATCAAGATCAAGTACAGTATTGACAACATAACATGGACAGACTGGCTCCCCTTCACACCGGGACGCACACTCTTCCTACGATACTACCAATTCCAATTCATCTGGAGACCCTACTTCTGGGACTTCTACTTCACCTTCAACAGACTAATCATACGACTATACAGAAGAAACCGAAAAATCTTCCGAGAAGTCCTGATCGCCTCAGGTACAGTCCTCATAGACTTCCAAGATGAAAATGGAGACCCATACCTCTTCCTACAAAAACCAACCGTCCAACTCACGTCAAGAACCCCAGGCATAGCACATAACATTGCAGTATGGCAAACTGATGGAAATGGGCTCTATACTGGTGTCACAGTAACAGGATATGATATATCAACAGGAGCAGTAACAGGATCAGGTAGCCAAGTCAACATCTGGGTCGATGGGTTTTGAGAAAACCATCGGCCAATGTATTGAGCTAGGCAAGCTGGGAGTGCTATGCTGCGTCTCAAAAATAAGGTGTAATGCCCAAAATGTCCTACCGCCTCCCCAAGGTACCTCCCGTTGTCCATCATAAACCAGTGCCCTATGCCGGCCCCAAGAGAACAATCATACGCAAGAGAAGGCCAAGGACGGCCTACGGAATGCGGGAGCGAATAGAAAGTATCCAAAACATAGGGCAAGGCAGAAACCTCATCATCGTAGCCTCAGGCCCCTCAGTCAGAGACATCAACTTCGAAGGACTAGACAACACCTACGACGCACTATACGTCAATAGACCATACAGCCCACTAGGACACATCGCCAAATACTGGGCAGTCAACGACCAACCCATCGTAAACCAACACCTACGACACATGCAAAAATTCCCAGGCCAAATGATATGCGGCGCAAGCTCATTCGTCAGAGGAAGAGACATAATAAAGATAAAAGTCCTCGCAGGAGCAGGATTCAGCCTAGACCTAGTACGCGGATTCCACCTAGGCAGGTCCACAACTTTAAGTTCTCTACAAGCAGCGTTTTGGATGGACTATGACCACATTTACATCGTTGGACTAGACATGACAACAGCAGAATACCATGACAAATCAGATAACCCTAATGTATCACCAACGGCACGCATAGAAAGATTCAAAAACGAAGCCACCTACTGGAGAAGAGCAACCGAAATCCTAATCGAACAGAACCTCATCCACAAAGTCACAATGGTTACAAACTGCAACCCATTCCCATTCGTGCAAGAATATGAAATCGAAAATAATTTGAAGGATCCAGCATGGCGTTCTCACTAACAGATCTACTCAAAAGCTTCTTAAAGTCCCCAATGTCAGCCCAAGAAAGGGCAGCAGACTTTGTGATGCGAGCAGCTGCAAAACCACAAGGCCCACCTGCAGAGCCAACAGCGAGAGCAGTGTTTGCTTCAACTGCTACAAGTGCTGCAACTTACACCAAGGGTGAGAAGCTTCTCACAATACAGTTCACAACAGGCAAGGAATACGAATACAAGAAAGTTCCTAAAGCCGTATGGGATGGTTATCTAGGCGCGGGAAGTAAAGGTTCCTACTTCAACCACATCATCAGAAATCCGCTCGGGAAATTCCCATATCGCAGAATTTTCTAGATCTTCTTCAAAGCCTTGATGACGGCTCTGTACATTTCCTTGATCGCAGAATCAATAGCCTTTTGAGCTTCACTGGTAATACCAGCATCCTCTGCAAGCATCTTAAGTTCGCTAGTAGAAAGATCACCACTCAGTTTTTTATTAATGTCCTCTTTGCTATCATTATCAAAATCAATATAGCTCATGATGACCCTTCTAGTAGAAAGGCGGGACCAGACTAACACTGAAGCATTCAACTACAACGCCCAGCCCCACCAAGTAAAGAATTAGGAACCCCGACTTAGCAATAAACCGCGAAAGTTAATTATCTAGCCTTAACACGCCGGGGCTTGCAGAAAAACTCTGCAGAAATAAAATACTAACGAAAGAATTGCCAATCCTCGCCCATCTCATCCTTCAACGCCGTCCTAATCGTCGAACGCAAGTACTGCAAATTAGTGATAAGCGGAATACCCCACGCATCAACCATAAGCCGACCATCAATTCCCATATGGACATTATAGACAGCCATATCATTGTCAATAGCAAAAGACTTAACACCATCATCGAACGACGCAGTAATCAGATAAAACGGCGCATCACTAACATTATCAGTCAGCTGATGATCATGATCAGGATGGAAAAGCACCGCACAATGCACAGTAAAAATAGGGCGCTTACCAGACGGAATAAGATCGAAACAAGGTCCATCAGTCACAGCCATGAAAAAGTCCGATAGGTCTTGATAATCGGTATCAACCTCAGCATCCTGGTCATGCAACTGAATGGCAACCACCCTCTCACCAGCAAACAGCAACCGTCTATCAGCCGTTTCCACATAGCGCAATGAAACCAGCCCATAATCAAGAACAATCATTTAAAATCTCCTCATAAATATAAGCTGCCGGATCATAAGACACGTTGAAAAACGACTCAATCTCATGCCAAATACGATCAAGAGAATTAGCACTATTCAACGAAATACGAACCTCATGAGCATCCCCAGTCAGGCCAGAAACCGTAACAATAGTACCATCCTCAACATAAACCAAAAAACTCTGGTTCTTACTCCACAAATAAATTAAATGCCCACCGCTATCCCTCGTAAAAGTCTGCTTCAAAGACGGATAACGATGGTTAATCTCTTTAGCGATCGACTTAACTACATCATTGCTCATTTTTAAAATCTCCTTATTCTAATTTTGCGTGTCAAATTCCGATTATAAAATACTAGCTCTGGCGTATTTAAGACAAAAATAAAATGGCTAGTCGGGGAGTTGCTCCCCCGATTATGGGCGGCTGGTGGTTGTCTGTGATATTAGATCACCACCGCCCGCCTTAAATCACAGTAAGGAGAAAACAATGAATAAGCAAGAAATAATAAGAATATGGCCCCAAGAAGAATGGGATTATCACAAGTGCGACCCGCACATCACAAGTTTCAACAGCAAATACATAGTTGGCAATAAAAAAGAAACCGGCCTAATGGCGTCATTATCAACAATATTGTACCAACACTGGCCAGGTGACCTCCACTTCGCACAGTACGCGCACACAGAACGTCTAACCAAAAACGCCAACAGCTATACCGAAGTCAATTTCGAAATTATGGCATTCGACCTAGATGCCCATGGCAGCACCACCAACGGAGAAACATTTTGGTGGTTAGTCTATGCCTCCTATTTGTGGGACGCGACACCAAACCTAATGTACAAAACAAAAAACGGTGCACGCGCAATCTACTTCATAGAACAAATCACAGACCCACAGCTATTCCAAATAAACAGAACCTTCTTCATGAAGAAGTACATTAGTAACATCAACATTGAACCCTATGAGCTAGATCCTACCATAGACTGGACAAGATTCATGCGCGCACCATGGGTACTACGAGACAACAAAGAAACATATCACGAACCAATACATTTCATACACAACAACAAAAGAGACATCCTACTAAACACAGAAATACCAGCAAAACCAAACTACCCCAAACTACAACTACTCAACGGATATAAACCAAACAAAGTACAAAATTACCTGACAACAACAATACAAGAAGGCTCGCGCCAAGTCAACCTATTCAAGATACTACTACTAACATATAGAAGCATGAAAAACCCAGAGGACCTAGTGGCCGAAGTTCTCGAAAAAGCAAGGATAGACGGCCTAGGAGACAACGAAATCGACCAAACACACAGAAGCGCAATTAAGTACGCGAAAGAAGAGACGAAATGACAGACAAATTCAATATCCCAGATATGACCAACTCACTGCTAAGCAAATACAGCCACGCAGCCAACAAAAACAGAAAAACCAAATTGTACATCATCAATAACGGCAAAACCGAAAAAAACCGCCAATGGTACACATGGAACGACGACATCTGGGAGGAAATAGAAAACTTCAAGGACTGGCTAGCCCTAGAAATGACCATCATAACCGCAACAGATATAATCCCATCAAGAATCCTAGATGAAATAAGAAAAAACATAGAACCAAAACTCGCAGTGCGAGGTCTCCACGAATTTGCAATATTAGACCCAGATGGAATGCAAAAATGGAAAGTACGCAAAAGAAGAACCATCCCACGCGTATTCGCAACAAAAAACAGACTAATCATATTGAAGAAGAATGGCGCAATTGCATACAAGCCATTAACGCTGCAATTGTTCATAACATCAAAATCAAGTTACGACTACGACGAAACCAAAAAGTACGACTGTCCAATGTTCAAAACAATGATACAAAAACACATCGAAGACCCAGCAGCCAGAAACAGTCTGCTAGAATTCATATGCTATTGCCTCTTCCCAACCGCCGAATACAGACCTTTCGCCATATTCCTAGGAAAGAAACGAACCGTCAAATCAACAATGGCCAAACTAATCGGAGAACTAGCAGGAGGCTCAATACCACTAAACCAAAGCCAACTAAGCGACCCAAATGGATTTATGCTAAAAACCCTAACAGAGAAAAACGTCTGCATCTGTGAAGAATGGGAAGCATCGAAAGAAATGGTTAACAAACTAAAAGAACTGACAGGAGGAGGAAAAGTCAGCTTCAACGTCAAATTCAAAGACGCAATTATAGCACATATGAGAGCCAAAATGATAATGGTAACCAACAACCCACCAATCCTATTCGATAGCAGCGGAGCAATCTATGACCGAACACTGCTAATCGAATTCACTAAAGAAGCCAGCGGCCTAAGTTCGCACACAGCAATAGAAATGTTATATAAAGAGCTACCAGGAATACTACAATTAGTACTAACCCACTACCCACAAATCAACAAAGAAATGGTAGTCCCAGAATGGAGTATAAAAGACGTCAAAACAATCACGGACAACATCAAACCAATACACAACTGGGTAAAAGACATGGTGATCAAAAACAAATCGAACTATACCAGTATCTCAGACCTCTGGAAATCCTACAAACACTGGTGCAGATATGCCAAAGAAAAACCAAGCAGCTATCACCATTTCTGCTTAGACCTTAAAGAAATGATGCCGAAAGATCATTTTAGAAAACAAACAGGATCCCATTATAAGGTCTTAGTGAGATCCGAATATAGTCAATAAATTTAAAATCTGGGGGTCATGCTATCAGCTTACATGCAAAATTACACCGTAAGAAGGCCCTTAGGAAAAGATTTATGCTATTTATGCTATTTTTTTAATAATAATTAATTATAATTTTATTTTCTCCCCTCTTAAAATTCGGAAAAAAAACTACACGGAAAGAAGAACCATGCCAAACAGATTTAACAACATAAAAACCTTAGCTCATAATGCCGGGCTACTAGCTAAACAACACATAGGCAACGATATATCAGGCAACCCAATCTATGATGACCATTGCTTCGTATGGGCAGAGGATACATACAACAAATCTCTCGATTTTATTATCATTAATGGCCAGCTGAAACTTGACTTCAAAATCCTAGGTTTACAATTCTTATTCGACCCACTCCCAGATTTTTCTGAATATTCTGAATATCTTGATACCCCGAGCTATGTTGATGATATATGTGAGGAGATCATTATTACATCAGCAGAGAACGATAGTGACAATGCTATCCAGAAGAATTTTGTTGGTTTCAACAAGTTAGACACCTACGATGGGCATATATTAGCTGATTATATCAACAGTTCCAAAGACAACATCGCTACAATATATTATTCTGGTTTGCTAAATGACAATGACAACGACTTACACGATTGTGACGAGGATTTAGATTGTGATATATGTCACAAATTGAGAAAAAAATTCAAGAGCAAGATTCGATATATGGCTATGAAATATGCCAAGCAGAATTCGACGACGGTAGAATTCTTTTTAGGATTCTGATTTTCTATGCTTGACCACACGATGATAATAATCCGTACTCGCTTTGGCACAATGCTTGAGATTAGACCTACGCCATTTATCAGACGATTTGGACATCATCTCTCGTTTGTCAGGGTCGTTATGGTACTGATCACGTCTGGCCGAGGCGGTACATGGACGACATCTTGACATGTAGTATTGTCCTTGGCTCCCATCAGCGAGAGTTCTCTTGTACCCTGTAAAGTTATCGACGTCTTGTTCTACTCCACACATGGTGCAGGTTTTAGTGATTTCATTGGCCATACTATATCTTTGCCTATGCTTGTAACGAGCGTTTTTCCGGTCAAATTTATAGCATGACGCAACAAAATCCAATCATCAATAAGAGCACTGGTATAAGTATTGGATTGGTGATGACAGTCCTCGGTTCTGGATTCTTCGGTTATGGCAAACTCGAGTCAAGGCTTGATGGGATTGAAAATGAATTACGGGAATCTAAGTACATTGTCCGCAACATCATGGATAGGCAGGATTCGCGTTGGTCTTCGACTGATATGGAGATTTGGGTTGAGCGTTTGAAGTCTAAGAATCCTAATGTTGATGTTCCTGATATCCCATCACACTTAAGACATGACTAATGTATTTTATCTTTGCAGGATCTCGCTGGTAGCCATACTTGTAAATCTCCTTGGGTTTTTGAGGTCCTGCAGCCTTCTTGGCATCTGGGAAGAGCCCGGGTGTCATTCAAAGATAAAGTGAAATGAAGGTGATTGATGGCTAAGGCTAAGAAGAAAATTGTACCAGGTGAAAACCTGAATCCAGCACAGAAGCGATGGGTTGAATTGGTCGTTTATCAGGGTTATAAATGGGCGTCTGCAACACGTACTTGCTTCCCAACCTTAAAGAAGCCAAATACGATCTATGCCAAGTCATGGCGTCTCAGGCGGGATATCAAGGTCCAAGATTACATCGAACATTGTACTACTGAGTCAATGAAGGAACCTGAGCGAATCCTGCGCAGAAGTCTTGTCGCAGCTGAAATTATCTTGCAAGATCCTGATCATAAGAACTTTTCTGCTGTCATGCAGATTATTAGCAGGATGTCGGGTCGTCTTGCGGATTCTGATGGTGCTAGTCCTAAGAAGGATGTTAACATCACTATCAATTTCGAGGACTGATGCAGGTCACTTTGAAGCGCGGTGGTTTTCAGGATGCTTTATTGCGTTCTAAAGAGCGTTATGTGCTTTCGGTTTGTGGCTATGGTGCTGGAAAGTCCTATATTGGAGCTCTTAAGGCGATTTTGCTTTCTCAGGTCAACGCTGGTTGCAACGGCTTGATTGTTTCTCACGATTGGTCCGTCCTGACCTCCGTTATAGTCCCCCAGCTCGAGGAGCACCTTCAGAATATGGGAATAGCTTATGATTACCAAAAGGCAGCGAACATACTAGTCCTGCCCTGGGGCAAGATTTTTCTCAAGGTTGGTTCAAAGCCTATCGTTGGTTTCACGACGGCTTATGCTTGGTTAGATGAGGGTGCTTTAATGCCTGATTCTTTGTGGAAGGATGTTCTTGCTCGTGTTCGTGATAAGGCTGCAGTGCAGTCTCAGATTTATATCACGACTACGCCTGACTCGATGCATGGTTATGTGTATAAGAATTTCATCGAAAGTCCTTTGCCTAATTCTAAGGTTATCTATGGTAGCACGACTGAGAATTCGCATCTGCATGAGGATTATGTTGAGTCTTTGATGAGTGCTTACGATCATAGAATGCAGCAGGCTTTTATCCACGGTCAGTTTGTTAATTTTAATTCTCAACCGGCTTATCATGCTTTCGATCGCAAGATTCATGTGGTTGATCGTTGGGATTTAATGACTCCATACGGAGTTTATGACATGATGGCACCTGAACCGAATCTTCCTTTGGTACTTTCCTTGGACTTTGGTGTTGAAGTGGCCACAGGAGTTGTCATGCAGCGCTCGTCGCAAGGGGGAGGCTCTAAGATACGTGTCTTGGATGAAATCTGGCTTCAGAATTCTAACACGTTTGAGTGTGTTGAGGAGTTTGTGCGCAGATGGGGTGATAGGGGTTTCACTTTGGTTGTTCATGGGGATGCTTCTGGTTTTAGTTCTGGTTCTAGTGCTGCGACTACTGATTATGATATTGTGCGTAAGATGTGCACGAATAAGTTCCTTGCGGTCAATATTGATGTTCCTAGGGCTAACTCTAAAGTTGTGGACCGTCTCAACATGGTGAATTCGATATTGCATGGAAGTTCTAAGGTTCAGTTTAGGGTTCATTCTCGTTGTAAGAAGTTGATTAGGGATTTAATCCATGTTTCGTTAACTGCGGATGGGTCTCGTCGTTTAGATAAGAAGAAGGATACTGAGCTCACTCACGTGTCTGATGCGTTGGGTTATGGAATTCAACGGATGCCTAGTCCTTTGCAAGAATTTAATAAGTTGAGGTCTTGGAGTTAATCTCGTGCAGTCAAAATTATGAAGTAGGATAACCATATGCCGCTAAATTTTTCATCAAGTTCTGATTCTGTCTTCGAGCGCTGGCACCCTGTTAGGGAAGCGATGGATGACACTTACCGGATTTACCGGTTATTCCTTGAGCCTATAACTAAGCTCGATAAGGACAATTTGCTTCCTAAGATTAAGCGTGATTCTAAGTTTCACCATGATCTTAGGATTCAACTTTCGCAGTGGTCACCTGATAGTACTACTGCTATCAATTTGCTGTTGAACTCTGTTTTCAATAGTGATCCTGCTCGTGGTTTTCAAAATTCTGGGAATCTTGAGGAGTGGGTTGAGAATGTGGATTTGATGCATACTGACCTTGGTGATTTCACTAGGAAGGCTCTTCGGTTGTCTTTGGCTTATGGGAGTTCTTATACTCTTCTCAATTTACCTCAGCGGCCTCTGGGGTTTGAGGCTTCGTCATTGGATCAGGAACAACAGTTCTTGATGCCTGTATTGCGTTTGTTTAATCCTTTGGAGCTTTTGAACTGGAAGATGGATGTGGGCGATGTCCTGTCTGAGGTCTGGTTTGTGACGCTTGAGGTTGTCAATAATGCTTGGGCTTATAAATGGTATCATGTGACTAAGACTAATTATACTGAGTATATGTTGCCTGTGAAGGATGCTGAGAATGGCGAGAAGCCTGTTGAGTTTGCTAGCGCTGTTCATGGTTTTGGGTTTGTGCCTATGGTTCCTTCTTATTATCAGCTTGTTGAACCTATGATTGGCGAGTCTTATATCAAGGAATCTGCTTTATTGGATATTAAGAAGTTTAGGCAGGAGGCTGATGCGGAGTATGATAGGACTTTGGTTAATCACCCGCAGATGTTTGTTAAGACTGATGAGGACTTTGGCACTGTTGAGGTTGATGCTGCTAAGTACTTGAAGTTGAAGCCTGATGATGAGGCTGGTTATTTGAATCCTGCTTCTACGACTTATGAGGTGAATGAGGCTGCTATTAAGCAGACGAGGATGGATATTGCTCGTAAGTTGCAATTAGATCCGACTGGGTTTAGCAATGAGGAGGCGAAGGTTCAGGTCTCTGGTGTTTCTAGGCAGTTGAATTTTGCGTTGCGTGAGGCTGATATGTTGGCGCAGGTGGCTGATGTTGCTGAGAAGTTTGAGTCTGATGTGCTTGATATGTCTTTCAAGATTGTTGAGGATCAGGAGCCTGTGGATGTGTTTAGTGCGTACAACAAGGATTTCACGTTGAATTCGGTTGATGTGCAGATGACTGTGTATAATAGTATTGGTGATAAGATTCCTTCGCCTACTTATCATGCTGAGATGTTGAAGTCTTTTGCGCGTGCTCAGTTGGGCAATAAGCCTACTGTTGTTGAGGAAGCCGAGAAAGAAATTGATGCTTCGTTTGCTGCTATGGCTGCTGAGCCTGATCCTGAGCCTCCTGCTCCTCCTGAGTCTAATGATGAGGTTGAGGATGAGGAGACTGATGATGAACTCGAGGAGTAAGGGTTGTCGTGGCGAGTTGGAGTGGGCGAAGGTTCTTCGTTCGTTTGGTATTGAGGCTAGACGTGGCCAGCAGTATTCTGGTAATCCTGATTCTCCTGATGTTGTCTCTGATATAGATGAGTGGTTTCATGCTGAGGTTAAGCGTGTTGAGTCTTTGAACATCGGAAGAGCTGTAGATAAGGCAGTTGAGGATTGTGGTCCTAGTCGTGTTCCTTATGTGGCGCATCGGAAGAATCATAAGCCTTGGTTGGTCACAATGAAAGCTGATGATTTGATCCCTTTGTTACAGGCTGCTGTTGCGGCTGGTTGGAGACCTAATGAAGCCGTCTAGTTTGGGTATGAGATTTTGGAAGACTTTGCAGTCTATTGACCGTTTCGCGCAAAGATAGTATGTAGGAGATATCTAATACGATGGAATCGAACACTGGCCATGAAAGTGGTAATACCGATACAGATTCGGGTAATAAAACTGATGCTAGCTCTTTCGATAAAGAGGCGATGAAGGTACTGCAA
>Ga0164315_10004054_pt1 | contig 11365 bp, 8 predicted proteins | sample GuaBasSedimGuay6_FD_113737 | JGI IMG/M metagenome (GOLD analysis project Ga0164315, IMG submission 113737) | Subseafloor sediment microbial communities from Guaymas Basin, Gulf of California, Mexico - Guay6, Core 4569-2, 0-3 cm | ecosystem: Environmental > Aquatic > Marine > Hydrothermal vents >...
CCATGGGAATCCCCCTTGCGATGGCCACGCCTACCGCGCCTCCGCCAGATCCAGGAAGAACGCATAGCCCAGGGCCGTCTCTTCCAGCGCCCGGAAACGCCCAGACTTGCCGCCATGCCCCGAGTCCATATTCGTCCGCAGCAGCAGCACGTTGTCGTCGGTCTTGAGGGTACGCAGCCTGGCCACCCACTTGGCCGGCTCCCAGTACTGGACCTGGCTGTCGTGCAATCCAGCGGTGACCAGCATGGCCGGATACGCCTGGGCGGTCACGTTGTCGTAGGGCGAGTAGCTCATCATGTAGTCGTAGTACTTCTTGTCGTGGGGGTTGCCCCATTCGTCGTACTCGCCGGTGGTCAGGGGGATGGTGTCATCCAGCATGGTGGTCACCACGTCCACGAAAGGCACGTGGGCCCCGATGCCTGTCCACAGATCTGGCGCCAGGTTGATTATCGCGCCCATGAGCAGACCGCCGGCCGAGCCGCCCTCGGCAAACAGTCGGTCCGGTGCGGCGTAGCCCGCCGCCACCAGGTGCCGACCACAATCTATGAAGTCGTTGAAGGTGTTCATCTTGTGCAGCAGCTTGCCGCTGTCGTACCAGGTCCGTCCCATCTCCTCGCCACCCCTGACGTGGGCGATGGCAAACACGAAGCCCCGGTCCAGCAGGCTCAACCGGGTGGAACGGAAGCCGGCATCGATGGAGTAGCCGTAGGAGCCGTAGCCGTAGAGCAGCAGGGGCGCCTTCCCGTCCCGCACGAAGCCCTTGCGATAGACCAAGGATACCGGCACCTGCACCCCGTCCCGCGCCGTGACGTGGATATACTCTGCCTGGTAGTTCGCCGGGTCGAAGTCTCCCAGCACCTCCTGCTGTTTGAGCAGGGTGCGGTCGCGTGTTTTCATGTCGTAGGCAAAGGTGGAATACGGGGTCGTCAATGAAGTGTATCCGTAGCGCAAATTCGTGGTGTCCATCTGGGGGTTGTAGGCCGCCCAGGCCGACCAGGTGGGTTCGCCGAAATCCAGGACGTGGCTGCTGCCGTCCTTCAGGTCCACGACCTTCAGGTGGGTCAAGCCGTCATAGCGTTCACTGAGCACCATGAAATCCTGGAATACCTCGAAATCCTCCAGCAGCACCTCCTTGCGATGAGGCACAACCTCGCGCCAGTGGGCCAGCCAGGTCTTGTCCACGGGGCAGTCCATCAGGCGGAAGTTGGTGGCGTGCAGGTTGGTGAGAATCACGAAACGGTCGCCATGATGATCCACCGTGTATTCGAGATCCCGCTGCCGGGGCTGGAACACGCGGAACTCGCCGGTTGGATTGTCGGCTTCGAGCAGACGGTACTCGGTACTGAGGGTCTGCCGGCTGGCGATCATGAGGTAGCGGTCGCTCTTGGTGCGCGTGACGTAGCAACTGAAGGTCTCGTCCTGTTCCTCGTAGACCAGCACGTCATTCCCGACCTTCGTACCCAGCTCGTGGCGCCAGATCTGATAGGAACGCAGGGTTTCCGGGTCCTGCTTGCCGTAGAAGACGGTCTTGTTGTCCATGGCCCAGGCGACGTTGGCTTTCACGTCTGGAATTTCGTCGGCCAGGGTTTCCCCCGTCTCCAGGTTCCGGAAACGCAGGGAGTAGAAGCGGCGTCCCACCGTATCGGTGCCAAAAACCGTCAGCCGACTGTCCGGGCTGACCTCCACGCCCCTCAGGGCGAAGTAGTCGTGCCCCGCGGCCATGGCGTTGCCGTCGAACATGATCTCCTCGGCGCCGTCCATGGTACCCGGTCGGCGACAGTGCAGGGAGTACTCGCCGCCCTCCACGAACCGCGTGTAGTACCAGTAGCCGTTCAGCTCGTAGGGCGCGGACGATTCGTCCTTCTTGATGCGCGCCTTCATCTCCTCGAAGAGCTCCGTACGCAGGCCCTGCAGCGGGGACAGCACTTCCTCGACGTAGGCATTCTCCGCCTCGAGATAGGCGATCACTTCCGGATCCTCGCGGTCCTTCAGCCAGTAGTAGTCGTCCACCCGCACATCGCCGTGGGCGACAAGTTCATGGTGGACCTTCTTGGCCAGCGGGGGCTCGGGGTTGCCACTGCAACCGGCGAGCAGGGAAGTGAGCAGGACCATCGTCAGCACCTTCACGAAGCGGGACATGGGATCACCTTTCGGCAGCCACCAGGATCTCGGTGGCCAGGAACGGAATGCGGGTCCGGTCGGGCCGGAACAGGGTAGCCCGGGCCAGATTCCGCAGCGCGGCGCCCGGCAATACGTCCATGGGCGCGGTAAGACGGCCGGTGTCCAGCACCCGGAAGCCGGCACCGGTCACGAGCTCTACGATATCCCGGCGACGATAGATGCGGGCCCGGGCCCACTTGTCGTGCCACCGCCGGGGCCACCAACTCACCAAGGGTACCCGGTTCCACGACAGCAGCGGTAAATCGGCCCCGTGGGTCTCGAAGATCCACCAGCGGTTGGGAACAGTCAACACCAGGACACCGCCGGTACGCAGCACCCTGTACATCTCCGCCAGGGCTGCCTGTTCGTCGGGTACGTGTTCCAGCACCGTGAAACTGGTTACCGCATCCACCGAGCCGTCCGGCAGGTGGATCGGCCCGCCGCCCGTGGCGATGGCCGTGACCCGATCAGCCAGACCCAGGCGAGTGGCCTCCTGCCGGAAGTCCGTCAGATACTCCTGGTTCAGGTCGACCCCGATCAGCTTGTCACAGCAGTCGGCGAAACGCAGGGTCTGGGCCCCGTTGCCGCAACCGAAGTCCAGCAGGGTACCGCAGGGGTCCGGCAACAGGGGCGCGACCAGGCGGTGGCGGCGCTCCAGGACGAACTGGCCCCCCGTCGCCGGCACACCCGTGGCCAGATGGGATGGCGCCTGTGCCGTGCGGTCCGTATCACCGTGGTTCACGTCATCATTCATGTCTGGTAACCCCATTCATGTCTGGTAACCTTGCGAACATGAGCGATCGCGACAAGAAGAATCAGGATGGGCAGGCGCCCCTGCCTGCACCTCCCCCGCGCCGATTCACCCTCAGTGAAGCCGTGGGCCGGGCTGCCGGTGACGCCCTCAAGGGCGCTTCGCCCGTGGCTGCGACCCGCCAGGCACTGGCGGAGTTGCGCAACATGCTCGAGATCCACCTGGACGACCCCGAGGGATCCCTGCGACGCACCATCCTGGCACGCCTCGAAAACGATCCGCCGCTGTTGGCGACCCATGTCAAGGCGCCGGCCGCCGCCCTGGTGGTTTTCCTGAAACGGATTCTCGACAACGAGGAAAACCTGTTCTCCCTGGTGCGGGACGCCGATGCCCGCTGGGGCCGGGACTACGACGAAAAACCCCGTTTCGAGACCAGCGACGGCATCACCGCGCCGGACGATCCCTACACTCGCGCAGGTGTGCGCACCCTTCTGGTCCGCCTCCTGGGGCAGCTGAAGACCTGAAGCCGGCCGACCCCATCACTCCCGGCGGGCCGGAAACATCTCCCCCAGCTCCGCGAACGAATCTATCACCAGGTCGGGTCTCGCCGAACGTACGCGCCCCGGACTGACCAGACCGTAGGTACAGCCCACGGCCAACGCCCCGTAGGCCTTGGCGGCCAGGATGTCGTTGGGGCTGTCACCCACCATAGCCACCTTCTCCGGTGCCACCTCCAGTCCCTCGAGGGCCGCGGCGAGATGGGCGGGGTCCGGCTTGCGGGCAGGCACCTCGTCGCCCGCCACTACACGGCGAAAAGCGCCGTCGATGTGCAAGCCGGTGAGGATGGCATCCGTAAAGGCGCGGGGCTTGTTGGTGGCCACCGCCAGAGGGAAAGCGGCGAAGCGCCGCAGCACCTCCAGCACGCCCGGATAGAGCCGGGTATTGTCCAGCAGGTGGCGACCGTAGTGGTCGGCGAAGACCTGCATGCCCTCGGCGTGCATGGGTTCGGGCACCGGACTGCCCGCAGGGATCCGGTGGTTGTCGTGGCCCAGGGTCCTGTGCAGCAACCGGGCCACGCCATCACCCACATAGCCGGTGACGGTGGGCACGGGCAGCTCCGGCAGTCCGAAATGCAACCGCGTAAAATTGGCCGCGAGGGCGATATCCAGTTCCGAGTCCACCAGGGTGCCGTCCAGATCGAACACGAAGGCGTCGACGCGGCGACCGCTGTAGCGTCCCTTGCCCATCAGGTGATCCGGCCGCCAACCAGAACCACGGCCAGGCCCAGGACATAGCTAACCGGGAAGAGTACGCGACAGTAGCGATCCAAACGTAATCGGCGCCCCTCGTCGAGGCGCGACGCGAGCAGGTTCTCCAGCATCGTGGCCGCGATGACCACCAGGGATACCAGGGTGACGTAGTCCATCACCGTCAGGTAGGGAAACCGGGGCAGGCTGCCGGCGATGACGAACTGGTAGGCGATGACCGTCAGCATCCCCGTGGACGATACGCCGGCCCTGCGCCCCAGCATCTCACCGCTCATCCAGAATACGATCCACGACACCATGACGATGATGAACATGGGCAGCATGATCTTCCAGATGTAGTAGCCGCTCAGGCGCTGGATGTGTATGAGAAAACTGAGGCGACTATAGACCCGTCCGTCCTCCTGGGCCCGCGCCCGCTGCTCACTGCGCGTGGTGAGGCTGCGAACATCCCACTCGTGCATCTGGAAAGTGTCGTCGAACCCGCTGAAGTCCTTGAAAGGTACAATTTCCAATTCGTCGGCATCGAAGAGGTAGGACTCGATGTGCACCGGCAATACCTGGGAATCGAAGGGAAAGTGGCGAAAGTCCAAGGGTGCCCTCACCGCTCGGACCATGCGTGAGCGGAGGGTGATGGTACCGTCGGCGGCCTCGGTGACCGTGTTGTGGCCCTCATCCCGCGCTCCCACGACGTTCACCGCAAACAGGGCGGGTTTCCAGATTCCGTCCAGGAAGGCAGCGGCCGCTTGTCCCATGAGCGTGCGAAGTTCCCGGCCCTCGGCCTCCACATCAAAACCCGACTGCGGATCCTGCCAGCGGGCCACCACGTCGAACTCGGCGGTGAAGGTCCCGGCCCGCTCGTCCAGATCGGTTATATCCACCACGTAGATGCCCAACTGTACGGTATGGGGCACGGCGGCCCGGGCAGGTCGCGGCGTGGCAGAAGCGGCGAAGACAGTGACAAGAACTGTGGCAAGCAGGGCGGCGCGGACCATGATTTCCTCCAGTGGCAGATGTTTCGATGCGCCAAACTAACATGAAATCCGCGTGTCGTCGATGCACGGCCGGCCGCCCACGGGGGACGGCCGGCCTGATCATCAGCAGGGACGGGCGGTCATTTGACCAGGGCCAGTTTGGTAACCTCCTCGCCACCGTCCCAACGCACCTTGGCGAAGTAGATGCCGGAGGGCATGGGGCGTCCGCGGTCATCCTTTCCGCGCCAGGTCACCGAGCCGGCACCGGCGGCGAATACACGCTCACCGAAGTCGCGGATGCGGCGGCCTGCAGCGTCGTAGACCGTAACGGTGACCGGGCCCTCACCCGGCATGACAAAACGGATCTCCGTCTCGGGGTTGAAGGGATTCGGTACGCCGCCCAGCAGACGGAAGGTACTGGGCACATCGTTGACTCCACTGAGGATCGGCTCGACGATCTGGATGATCTGCCCCGCAGCCACGTTCAGGGAATCGGTTGCGGTACCACCGGGCCAGGCGATCTGGATCGAGTCGACCATGGTCACCGCACCCAGTCCGAACTCCACCCGCAACGAGTTCTCGGCGTAGAACCCGGCCTCGTCGCCGATCTCCCGGATCTGGGCCACGCCGGCGGCCACGATGCGCACCCTCGCCCCGATGGCCGAGGCGTTGGCGTAGTAGCCGGCCAGGTCCAGGTGCAACCAGTTGTTGCCGTTGTTGATGTCGTTGCGGTAGAGACGGTTGGAGGTACCGGCATTCACGACGAACAGATCCAAATCACCGTCCAGGTCGTAGTCCGCAAAGGCGCAACCCTGGCCCGGACCCGTGTCACCGAGTGGTCCGTTGGTGTCATCGGTGAAGATGAAGCCACCGTCGTTGCGCAGCAGCTTGTTGGCCCCGCTGTCGTCGCAGACGAACAGGTCGGGATCCCCGTCATTGTCGTAGTCACCCCAGGCCGAGCCCATGTTGTTGCCGGTCTGACCGGTCACGGCCATGGTCACATCCGTGAAGATGCCTCCGGGCGAACCGGCATACAGGCGATTGGCCGAGCCCCGGTTGCTCAGATAGAGGTCCAGCCAGCCATCCCCATCGGCATCGGCCCAGCAGGCGCCGTAGCCGTTGCCAGCGTCCGCCAACATCGGTGTCGAGACGTCCATGAAATTGAAGCCGCCGTCGTTGCGCAGCAGCATATTGGGCTGACCCAGGCGCACCAGGTAACAGTCCGGGTCACCATCGTTGTCGTAGTCGGCCCAGGCCGAGTCCCAAGCGTCCATGCTGTCGTCCATGGGTGGCATGGTCATGTCCACGAACATGCCGCTGCCATCGCCCGGATTGGCGAACACCCGGTTGAGCGTGCCGTTGACGGTGGTCACGCACAGGTCGAGATGACCGTCCAGGTCCATGTCCACCCACTGTACACCGGCCCCATCGGTGGGATCGCTGGCCGCGCCGGCGGGCAGATCCATGAACATCATACCCTGGTTGTCGAACAGCCGGTTGACCGAGCCCATGTTGGCCAGGTAGATATCCTCCATGCCGTCGTTGTTGTGGTCACCCCACATGGGTTCGCCCGCGGCGGCCAGGTTGTCCACGGGTGGTGCAGTGACATCCGTGAAGACCGTGATATCGTTGCGCAGCAACTGACACGAACCCTGGGTGTCCGTGACGTAGAGATCGGGATCACCGTCCCGGTCGTAGTCCGCCCAGGCCACGCCGCGGTTGAGACCCGTATTACCCAGAGGACCCGCCGTGACATCAGTCCACAACGGCGGTGCCACGGGTATGGAGGCGATAGCCGCCGCCAGGTCCGGCCGGGGACCGATGTTGCCGAAGGGCGGAGAGATCTGGGCGGTGCCCGTGGTGATAAGCGTCGAACGCATGACAGTCGGCGTCAGGGGCGTGGTCGAGACGTTGGCCAGGTACCACCCCTGCAGACAGGCCGCAGCTCCGGCCACGATAGGCGAGGCGCTCGAAGTGCCGTTGAAGGTGGAGGTATACCAGCGGTTCGTACCCTCACTGGAGAACAGCGAGCCATAACCCGTGGTGTACACGTTCTCGCCCCAGCCATGGACGTCCACTCGCGCGCCGTAGTTCGAGAAGCTCAGCTTCTGCAGGTCGCCGTTGGGATAGGTGCCGCCGGTGTAGGCACCGCCTGCTCCGACCATGATGGCGCCGGAATCGCCGTACCAGGTATAGGTGTCCATGTTGTAGCCGCCGTTGCCGGCCGCCTCCACCACGATATAGCCGTTGCCCACCGCATTCTGGATGGCGGCGTAGATCGCACCCCGCAACTGGACCATGGGATTGGAAGACTGGTACCAGACCGGATACCACTCCACCGGCATGAAATCGGACTGGGAATTGGGGCCCCACTGGGTCTGCTGCTCCAGCAGGATCACGTCGCCGGGAGAAAGGGCGGCCACCGAAAGGGCGATGGCGCCGGCCACGTTCCAGGACTGGGGCGTCCCGTAGTAGCAGCCGCAGATCTTCAGGGTCGCGGCCTTGCTCACACCCACCGTACCCCAACTGTTGTCGTCGGACACCAGTTCGCCGATGACGGCAGTACCGTGGTTATTGTTGGAGAAGGGGTCACCCACATTGTTGGTGTTGATCTGGGATCCGACTGCCTTGGTGATGTCGTTGTGGGAAGTATTCCAGCTGTACTCGATGTCGCAGACCGTGACGCCCGTGCCGTCGCCACCGGTCTGGGTCCAGGCGTAGTTGGCATCCACACCGGCGGGTGCCGAGACCGCGGATTGCAAATAACCCTGGTTGGCTGAATAGTCCGGCGGTAGCGGCAATTCCGGGGGCAAGGCTACCGGATAGGCCAATTCGATGCCGGGCAGCATCATGAAATCGTCGGCGACATAAGGCACATCCACCGGATTGAACAACACCAGACGGTAGGCGTTGTTGAGGTTGTAGACCGGTTCGCCGAGGTTCATCTCGGCTTCCATCTGCCACATGTCGACAGTGGGCACATCCACACCCTCGACGAGGCGAATCCACTCGCCGCCACCCAGAATCGCCACCAGGTCATCGACCCCGTCGGTGGCATTCAATCCGGCAAGATCCACCAGGACGCCGCCCTCCAGACGGACCGCCGATTCCTGGATGAACATCACTTCCACGAGGGACTCTTCGTGGGGATAGGTGAAGGTCTGTGCGGAAACGGATGCGGTGAGAAGCAGCAGAATCGCGACAGCGAGCGAGTACTTGGACAGTTTCGACATGGTTCCCCCCCTGGGCGGATTGCGGAGACCAACGCCGGGGCGAGATCCAGGCGCCGGTACCCTCCTGAAGATAAACACCCTACATCATTGCCCTGCTGATTTGGATAATTAGTTATCAATATCGGTGTTGGGCGGTCTTGAATACCCGTGCCATGCAATCCCCGTCGGCCAAGCCGTTCGAGCGTTGAACCATCGTCGCCTTCCCTCTATGATCACCACCGATCCCGCCCCGAGCGGGCTTTGGTGGCCTGATTCCAGCAGGAGGCGGCGTGAATCCCCTGGTTATAGCCCTCACCATTTACAGCCTTGCGATAGTAGGCGTGGGTATTTTTGCCGCGCGCAGAAACCGCACCCTGGAAGACTACCTGCTGGCCGATCGCAAGTTGGGCCCCTGGGTCGCCGCCTTCAGTGAACGGGCCAGCGGTGAGTCGGCGTGGCTCCTCATCGGCCTGCCCGGACTGGCGTTCGCTACGGGTATGGGCACGGTCTGGGTGGGAGTGGGTTGCTGCACGGGTATCGCCTTCTCCTGGTGGGTGATAGCCAGGCGCCTGCGCGAGGAGACCGCCCGCTACGGCGCCCTGACCCTGGCTGACTACTTCGAGGCCCGCCACCATGACACCGGCCATGCCCTGCGCATCACCGCCACGGCCATCATCCTGTTCTTCTTCACTTTCTATGTGGCGGCCCAGTTCCTGGCCGCCGGCAAGGTCCTGAATTTCTACCTGGACGTGACGCGCCTGCAGGGCATGACCATCGGCGCGGTGCTGGTGCTGTTCTACACCGCGGCCGGTGGCCTCCTGGCCGTCAGTTGGACCGACCTGGTACAGGGCATATTGATGCTGCTGACCCTGGCGATACTGCCACTGGCGGTGCTGGTGGAGTTGGGCGGTCCCCAGGAACTGCAACTCAAACTGGCGGCGCTGGGTGGAACCTACCTCGATGTTGCACCCGGAGCCACGGGTTGGGCTGCGATCAGCGGCATACTCGGTAGCCTGGCCATCGGACTGGGATACATGGGCCAGCCCCATCTGGTGCTGCGCTTCATGGCCATCAAGTCGCCCCAGGATGTCCGCAAGGGCCGCATCATCGCCATCGGCTGGGCGTTGATCGCTTTTTTTGGAGCCATCGGCGTGGGTCTGACGGGTCTGGCCTGGTTCGGTCCCGAAGCCATGGGCGAAGGCCGGCTCATCGCCGACCAGGAGCAGTTGATGCCCCTGATGGCCCGCACCTTCATGCCCGAATGGCTGGCGGTGATCATGATCTGCGGTGCCATCGCCGCCATGATGTCCACCGCCGACAGTCAGTTGTTGAGTTCCGCCAGTGCCATCAGCGAGGATATCTACCGCAAGCTGATCAACCCCGAGGCGGACCAGAAAACCCTGGTGGCCCTGGGCCGCTGGGCTACCCTGGCGGTGGGGTTGGTGGGATTCCTGCTGGCCTGGCGGGCCAGCGCTTTCGTCTATGACATGGTACTGTATGCGTGGGCCGGATTGGGCGCCGCCTTCGGGCCGCCGTTGCTGCTGTCGTTGCACTGGCGGCGCACGAGCCGGGCCGGCGTATTGGCCGGACTGGTGACCGGAACCGTGACGGTGATCACCTGGTACAACATCGCCGTGCTCAGGGATACTCTTTACGAAATGATCCCGGGTTTCGTATTGTCGTTGATCGTGACGGTCCTGTTCAGTCTGCGCTGGCCCGACACGCCGAACCGCGGACAACCCAGGGAGGGGTAGGATGGCCAGGAAAAAATCCCACGACGGACTTCTGAAGGACGGCACCAGCCGGTTGGCCAAGACCGGTGGCCGGCGGGGAATTTCGCCCATCATGTGGGTGGCGGTTGCAGCCTGTGCGGCGGGAGCGTTCTTCCTGTTTCGCGGCCAGGGCGGCGGCGGTGGTAGCGGTATAGGTGAACAGAGGTCCGTGGTGACGATGTCGACGGACTCGACGGCAATCGTCGGCACAGGTAGTCCCCGTTCGGGGGATGTGGAAATCTCGGGCGAGGTACAGGAGCTGACACCGGAACGACCCGCCGCACAAACCGAAGTACCAAAACCCGCACCCGAAGCCGCCAAACAGGAACCCGAGGCCAAAGCGCCGGTGAAGAAAACCACCAAACCGGCCACCACCGCCAAACCGGCTACTACCTCCAAACCACCCGCCGAGACGGTGAAGATTCAGACTTCACCCCGGGGCGGTTGGATTGTGCAGACCGGCTCGTTCGGGACCATGACCAACGCCGAGAAGGAAGCTGGTCGCCTGCGCAAGGCCGGTCTGGACGCCCGGGTCAAGATGGCCAACCTGGCCGACGGATCCATCGCCTACCGGGTGCGGATCAGCTACTTCGCCAGCCGCGACGAGGCCCGGGCCTTCGCCAAGCAGGAAAAGAAACTGATACCCGGCGCCATTGCCGTACATCGCTGACCAACACTGGACCGCAAGGAGACCACAATGACACGTGCCGCCATCACCGGTACCGGCTTTTGGGTACCCGAGCAGGTCGTCACCAACACGGACCTGGCACGGATGATGGATACCTCCGACGAGTGGATCATCGAGCGCAGCGGTATCCGGGAACGGCGTTGGTTGCGGGTCAATGAAGATGGCTACAGCGAAATCACCGGCGCGGAAATGGGTGCCCGGGCCGCACGCATGGCCATGGAGGACGCCGACGTAACGGCCGGGGATATCGACCTGGTGATCTATGCCACCCTTAATCCGGACTGCTTCTTTCCCGGCAACGGTGTCTTCATCGAGGATCTGCTGGAACTGAATACCGCCGGCGCCATGGATATCCGCAACCAGTGCACCGGGTTTGTCTACGGCCTGGCGGCCGCCGACGGTTTCATCCAGTCGGGCGCCGCTCGTACGGTGCTGTTGATCGGTGGCGAGGTCCAGTCCACGGCGCTGGACAAGACCACCCGTGGGCGGGACATTGCCGTCCTCTTCGGTGACGGCGCCGGTGCGACCGTGATCCAGGCGACA
>Ga0164315_10004055_pt1 | contig 11363 bp, 10 predicted proteins | sample GuaBasSedimGuay6_FD_113737 | JGI IMG/M metagenome (GOLD analysis project Ga0164315, IMG submission 113737) | Subseafloor sediment microbial communities from Guaymas Basin, Gulf of California, Mexico - Guay6, Core 4569-2, 0-3 cm | ecosystem: Environmental > Aquatic > Marine > Hydrothermal vents...
CATGTTTACCTGACTACTACAGGCGACACCCCTTTATCCAGTATTAAAGCTATGATTACCGGATGGGAAGTTGTGGATATAGATGAAAAAGAAGAACATAAACTACATATGCAGCATGCTGTGGACGAGAGTGCTGCTGGGTATTACAGGATTAACAGGGAGGGGATTATAATTGATGTTAATGAGGCCTGGCTCAAAATGTTTAAATGTAAAGACAGGACCAAGGTTATCAGCAAGCACTATTCGTTTACAAGGGATAAAAAGGATTTAAAAGAGCTTGATGATTTGGTAAAAAGAGTATTAAATGGAGAAGTCATCACCGGCCTTCCGGCAACACGGCAATGTATGGATGGTTCAAAAGGAAAGCACCTGTTGTCGGCCAATCCCGTCATCGAGAATAATGAAATAATGGGGATGGAAGGCTTTATCCTGGATATCAATGAATCTGAAGAGTTGACCGAACATATGTATTATGCAGTCAAAAATAGTGGTGCCGGATATTACCGTTTAGATGAAAAGGGAATTATAAGGGATGTAAATTTAGCATGGCTTGAATTATATAAATACGAAAACAAAGAGGAAATAATCGGTAAACATTATGCTATTACCCGAAGTCCAACAGAAGTTGGTAACCTTGAAGACACTTTTAATAAAGTAATGAAGGGTGAAACAATAACGGGCAAACTTGCGATTCGAAGAAATAAAGACGGGTTAGCAGCAAAGCATATTTTATCGGCCAATCCAATTTTTATCGGTAATAAAATTGTAGGAATGGAAGGTTTTGTACTGGATATTTCTGAGTTGGAAAAGGAAGTATAATTTAACAATTCTAGGATATGAAAAAACTGATATTCAAGGTATCAGACGAATGTATCGGCTGCAAGGCATGTGTTGGTGTTGCAGAATCGAATTTTGATATGAATGATGAGAATATAGCTTTCCTCAAAAAACAACCCGATAGTAAAGAGGAGCAAGCAAATTGTAATGAAGCATTGGAAGTGTGCCCGGTTGGTGCAATTTCTGTGAAAGAAATTTCAATCTCAACTGATAACATTGAACCCATTCTTTCAAATTCCATTATTAAAACGACTTTAGATACTTATCCACAGTTAAAGCCGGTGCTAACTAATCTTTCGCCTAAATTTAAAAAACTGCAAAATCCGGCAATGTATAATACTATAGCACGGTTTGCGACTTTTAAAGATGCTGCCAGGCTATCAGGTTTATCGGTTTGCGAAATACTTCATTCATTAAACCAAACATTGGGAATAGAAGATAAACTAATCGAGAAGATGCCGGAATGTATTTCAGGGAATAAAGAGGATAAAGACATTGTTGGGGAAGAAATTACTTGGGAAGAAAGCGACAGGCGATATATTTATAATGTTGATGTTATTACTGAAATTGTCGAAAAAGTATCTAACCTAAAACCACAGGAAAACATAGTTATCATTTCATTTGAAGAACCGCTTGCTTTGCTGAAAACGGTGGTTGGCCTGGGCTTAAAATTAAATATTGAGAAAAACAGGGAATACCGTGTTTCAGTCTTTAATCCAAAACCCATAAAAGAAAAGCTTGACTGGACAGAACGAAAAGATAAGTTTGAGGTATTGGATGTAAGGGCAATGACAAGCGATCCTTTTGACATCATTATTAAAAAGGCTTACGAAATTGAAGAAGATAGCGGTTTTATTTTAATCCAACGGTTTGAACCGGTTCCCATGATCAATATGCTTTGTGAAATGGGCTACGAAAGTATTACTGATCAAAAAGCCCCAAACGAAATATGGGTGTATTTTCATAAAAAAGTATCGGAAACTGAGCAGGGCGAAACAGATTTGGATAAGCCTTCAGTTGTCATCCAGTCAGCTACCCCGGTAGCCTATCCCGTAATGATGAGGTTGCTTCAATCAGATAAAATCCGTAAAGCAATCAACATCAAGGAGCTTAAAGTTTGGGAAGAAACCGAAAAACATTTGGGATGGATTGTGAATGGCAAAGCAGATATCAGCTTTTCAGCTTTAATTACTTCAGCCAAATTAAAAGATAGTGATATTAAAATCCCTGCCATGTTTGTGTGGGATAATTTTTACATTTTAACAAGAGGTTATAAAGCTGCCAATCTTGAGGATATCAAAGGCAAACAAATACACACCCCACTCTTTGAAGAAGCTCCCCCGGCTAAAATCACCAAATATTTGATTAAAGCCAAAGAGCTGAATGTGGATGATTTCAACTTTGTTTACGGAACGCCCTTCGGAAGACCAGAGAAGATATTCATGGATTTTATCAGGGGAAATGCGGATACTGTTATTTTGCGTGAGCCGGAAGCAAGTTATGCAATAAAAACCATGGAACGAATGGGTGAAGATATTTCTGTAATTTCTTACAATGAAATATGGAATGATATAAACCAGGGGTTTGGAAGTTTCCCCAATGCAGGTATTGTTCTTAAAGGTGAATTTGTTAGAAAGTATCCTGAATTGACGGAAGTGTTTCTTGATGAATTAAAAGAAGCAATAAATTGGGTAAACACCAATAAAAAAGATTCTGCAAAATTATCATTTGACATGATGCGTCAACCCGTTGAAAATATTGAACTTTTTCTTAACAGGGTTAAATTTGAATATGTTGATGGCGATAAATTAATTGAGAAAGTATCCGGGTATTTTAAAATATTAATCGACGAAGGAATTGTAGATACAAAAATAGATTCAAAATTCCTGGATATCTTTAAGTTATAATGACTTTATAACAAAATATGGTTCTACTACATGTTTAATGGGAAATAAATATTCTTTAGTTTTAATACAGGTTCAGTTATAATGCTTAAATATTCTATAACGATATGTTTTTGAAAATAAATGTCATCAGTGATGCAATATTTTAATAAACCCTGTAAGTAATGTTTTCATTCATGCATTTTAGCCCTGTATGTACGGGGTTAAAACTCCACTAAATTCGCAGTAGTACCAAAATATTAACCAGATGAAAAATTTCATTGTACTAGGAGGAGGCTTTGCAGGGGTTGAAGCAGCCATCAGATTAAGAAAATATGGTTATAAAGTCACTTTGGTTTCCGACAGAAACTATTTATTTGTTTACCCTATTTCAATATGGGTTCCGGTAAAGAAAAAGGCTTTTGAAGATGTTAAAATCCCATTAGAGGTTTTGCAAAAAAAACATGGCTTTGATGTGATTGTTGATGCCGTAACCAAAATAGATGTTGAAACCAATACAGTTTTCCTTTCTGAAAATACACTAACCTACGATTACCTTTTTATTGCCATGGGCATGCACAAGGTAAAAACCAAAGGGCTTGAGTTTACCCATTCCATTTGCGGGCATCCCGAAGAAGCTATCACTATACAGAATGAACTGGAAAAGTTAGTTCAGCAGGGACATGGAAAAATTTCTATTGGTTTTGGTGGGAATCCAAAAGATCCAACAGCAACAGCGGTTAGAGGAGGCCCCGCATTTGAGTTGCTGTTTAATATAAGCTATTACATTAAACAAAAAGGCTTACGCGACAAATTTGAGATTACCTTTTTTGCACCCATGAAAGAGCCAGGGAAAAGAATGGGTAAAAAAGCTATGGGAAAAATGGATCTGTTTTTTAAACACTATCACATTGAAAAACAGGTTGGAAAAAAGATTAAAGAATTTGAGGAAAAGGCTGTTGTTTTTGCAGATGGGCAGAAATTGGAAAGTGACCTGATAATTTATATTTCCGGTGGAGATGGACACAAAGTGATAAAAGAATCAAAGCTACCATTGAACGCAGCTGGTTTTATTAAAATCAACGAATTATGTCGTGTGGAAGGTCACAGAAATATATACGCAATTGGGGATATTGCAGAAATTGCTGGCCACGACTGGGCTGCAAAACAAGGGCACATTGCTGAAGTAATGGCGGACGTAAGTACCTACAATATACACAATGAATTGATCGGCAAAGGTAAACGCAAAAGTTACTGGGAAAAATTACATATCGTTTGTGTGATGGATTCAGGTGATGGTGCTGCCTTTGTGGTACGAAACCATAAACGTGATTTTATCATACCGCTTCCCATTATCGGGCACTGGATGAAAAGAGGATGGGGATTTTATTATAAAAATTCTAAACTGAAGAGAATGCCAAGGATTCCGGGGATGTAAATAATGCATGAAAAAATATTAGAACTGTAATGAAATTGACCCCCAGCATATCAAAACGCAATTTTTATTCGCTGCTTTGGCATGCCGGGTTTTTAGCTATTGCCCAAAACTTTATCGATGTGGATACCATTATCCCTGCGATGATGGTAGATGCAGGAGGTACGGCTATTCATATTGGTATCCTGACGGCTATTATGCTGGGTGGGTCGAGTTTTACGCAATTGATTTTCGCCCCTTTCATCAGTAATTATTTCTTTAAGAAAAAATTCCTTTTACTGGGTATTAATTCAAGAATGGTTGCACTGCTTGTTCTTGGAATCATTCTCTACTATTCATCCATGTTTGAAGGGAATTATGAAATTATCCTGATCTTTCTGCTAATCACGATCTTTTCACTTGGTGGTGCATTTGCCAACATCAGTTATACAGATATCCTGGGCAAATCGCTTTTGAAAGAATCCAGAAAAACATTTTTGTCAATCAAACAGGTTGTTACAGGTATTATCCTGGTCAGTTCTGTTTTTGCAGCACGATATGTACTTTCAATTGAGCACTATCCAATAAATTATTCCTATATGTTTTTTATTGGATTTATAGCATTGTCAGTTGCTTCGTTGGGTTTCTGGAACTTGAAAGAAGTAGTTCCTTCAAAAATGCAGGTTAAAGGCCCGCATCATTTTTTTCAGATAGTCAAGAGTGAGCTAAAGCAAAACAAAAAACTGGGATATTTTTTAGGATTCATTAATACCATGGGAATCAGTACAGCTTTATTACCGTTTATTATTTTGTATGCCAAAGATTTTATTAATTTACAAAGTGAAAATACCGGCAATTATTTATTGTTTAAAGTAATGGGAGCCGTCTTTGCAGGATTGTTACTGTTTAGCCTTTCCGGGAAGTTTAAATACCGCTACCTGTTATACCTGAATACCGGTCTTGCGATTGTGATACCTTCATTTATTTTACTATTGCCAGGAATTCCACCATTTTATCTGGTGTTTTTTATCGGGGGAATCATCTTTGCTTCATACAGTGTTACTATGAATGGGGTATTACTGGAAGTGTCAGGTACGAGTAATCGTGCACTATATACAGGCATTGCAGGAGCAGGGAATATCCTGCCGGCCCTATTTCCTTTGTTGGGAGGTTGGATCATTCAGGAGTTTGGGTTTCAACCTTTCTTTATTTTGTTTATGGCCATCATTTTATCGTCTCTATTTTTTATCTTTAAAATCAATTGCAAAAAATGAAAATAATTTATTGTATTGGTTTATTAGTGGTCAGTGCGAGTACTCTATTCGGACAAGGAACGATTAAAGGACAGGTAAAAGAAAAATTCACCGGAGAACCAATTCCCGGAGTAAATGTGTACATCCCTGAAATCCAAAAAGGTACAGTTACTAATAATAATGGTGAGTATATTTTGAGAGATGTCCCTGAAGGATATCTGAAAATCAGATTCTCTTTTATAGGATACAAAACAATTATTCGAACCATTAATATTTCTGAAGATCAATTAACATTAGACATAAATATTTCTCCTTCAGCAATTGAAACACAAGGGATCACTATTTCTAGTGGAAGGACTGGCACACAACACGAAAATGCTACCAAAATTGAATCTATAAGCAAACAACAACTTCAATTTGCTCAATCAGAAAATATTGTTAAAAAGTTATCTTCTGTTCCAGGTATTGATGCCATAAGTAATGGAAATGGCATTGCAAGCCCTGTAATCCGTGGTTTGTCAACATCAAATATTGTAGTGTTAAATAATGGAATACGAATGGAAAACTACCAGTTTTCGGCAAACCATCCCTACATGATAGATGAGAGCGACATCAGTACAGTTGAAATAATTAAAGGACCAGCTTCATTGCTTTACGGATCAGATGCTGTTGGCGGGGTGTTAAATTTTGTAAAAGAACCTCCGGCACTTGTTAATGCAATTGCTGGAAATTATTCATTAAAATACAATACCAACTATTCTGGAATCAACACATCACTGGGATTAAAGGGGAGCCAAAACAATTATTTTTGGGGTGTTAACGGCTATATTAATTCTGAAAAAGATTATTTTGATGGTAGAAATATCCAGGTGCCAAATTCCAGGAATAAAGCGGAAAGTGTAAAAGTGTTTGGAGGATACAGAAAATCATTTGGAATATTTAGTATTTATTTTGATTATAACCATATAAGCCCTGGCATAGTTAATGAAAAATCAATTTTGTTGGTTGAAGATAACAACAGGAAAAATGAAATTTGGTACCAGGGCCTTGACAATTATTTGGTATCATCAAAAAATACGCTGTTCCTTAAAAAGTGGCGGTTGGATATCGATCTGGCTTATCAAAACAATAAACGCCAACTACAAACTTCCCCATACACACCTGCTTTTACAATGGTTCACATGATACTGGATAATTTTTCATACCAGGCCAAAGCAAAGTATGATTTTTCAGAAAACAGTAATATTATCTTGCTGGCGCAAGGGTCTTTGGAATCAAATAAAAATGCTAACGCACCCGAACATGTCCTTCCTGATTTTGAAGGGTCAAATCAATCACTGGCAGGTTTGTGGCATTACAATTTTAAAGAAAACACTTTTTTTCAGTTTGGAATTCGCTATGACTATAAATACCTGAAAGTTCCCGAACAGTATGATGGGCATGCTGATGAAAATATAGTTGAGAAATTTGAAAAAACGTATAATAACCTAAGTTTTTCAACTGGTGCTACATACAAACTAAGGAAAACACTATTACTGCGGGCAAATATTGCGTCTGCTTTTCGTACACCAAATGTAGCCGAGCTGATGCAAGACGGATTACATGGCAACCGTTATGAGCAGGGTGATCATAACCTTGTACCTCAACGAAATATTGAAGCTGATTTGAGTTTGCATTTCCATGCTCATAAATTAAAAGTAGAAATTGCCGGATTTTATAACCAGATTTTTGATTACATATATCTCTCGCCAACTACTGACACGACTGATTCTGGAATGAAAATCTACAGGTATTTGCAAAACAATGCAACAATATATGGGGTTGAAGGGGATGTAAAATATAATATTCTTAAGGGGGTTATTGTTTCGTTAAACTACTCACATCTGTATGCTAAACAAGATAATGGCAATTACCTGCCTTTTATACCGCAAGATAAATTAAATCTTAATTTGGGTTTTAAAAAGGAATTGAAAAAAAGTATAAAACGATTGCAATTTGATTTAAGTTCCGAAATAGCTTTTAAACAAAATAGACCTTCTGAATTCGAAACTCCAACTGCAGGGTATATAATCCTTAATTTGGCAATCAGCTTAAATATAAAAGTTAAAAAGCAGGAATTTGATATCAGTTGTTTTATTCACAATCTATTAAATACAGCGTACTACGATCACTTATCTACAGTTAAGGATCTTGGATTTTGCAACATAGGAAGAAATATCGGAATAAAAATAATAGTGCCCATAAATATTAATACTAAAAATAAAAAATAATGAAAAATAAAATATATCCCGATTCGGGAGTAGAATTAAAACCATTTACGGCTAAACATTACGACAGCGTTATGAACACAGCTTCATTCGGGTTGTATAAAGGATTTATAAAAAGGGCTATAAAAGATATTGATGTCCAGCCAAATGATAATATATTGGATTTAGGATGCGGTACTGGCCGAAATGCAAGTTTGATGGCAACTTCTCTTACTGGTAACGGAAGTATTATCGGTTTGGATGTGTCGGAGATTATGGAAAAACAATTCAATCAAAAGTTTTCAGGCGACAAACGTATTCGGTTCATTCGTCAAAGAGCGGATATTCCGTTTGAACTGGAAGAAAAATTTGATAAAATCCTGATCAGTTTTGTGATCCATGGATTTCCGCATGAAGTAAGAAAAATTGTGATCCAAAATGTTATGAATCATTTAAAACCGGGCGGCTCATTTTATATGCTCGATTTTTCAGAATTCAATATGGAGGAGATGCCAGCACTTCACCGCCTTGTTTTTAAAACCATTGAATGTAAATATGCTTTTGATTTTATCGAAAAAGACTGGAAACAAATACTAACTGAAAATGGTTTCAGCGATTTTAAAGAAACTTTTTATATGAAGAAATATGTTAGGTTGCTGAAAGCAGTAAAAAGATAATAGTGTCAATTCAACTTTAAAGCGTTGATTGAGATTGTTTCTCACTCGTTCTGCTATTGACAGTATTTATGTAAGGTGTTGCATATTAAAAATTTATATATCGGAATAGATATTCAATTAAAAACTATTTATGAAAATAAAAATAACAAATGGATAGGTAATTTGGATATAAATTATGTCGTACCTATGGTGCTAAAAAGTTGCCTCATAGAGGCAAAATATTTGCAGAAAACAGGTGAAGTAAAAAAGAAGCACCGTAGGTGCGAGATATTCATTGACTATAATTAACAATTAAAATATATGAATTTACGATTTGCATTTGCAGTAAACAGCGATAATCAGTTTGAAAAAAAACATTTTGGGGATGCAGATAAATACATTATTTATCAAGAAGAGTCGGATAAATTAGTATTGTCTTCCGAGGAATCTAATCAATTTAAATTATTGGATGAGGAGGCTGAACACGGCTCCAGAAAAAAAGGAAAGGCTATAATTGAATTTCTGAAGGGAAAGAATGTGAATGTTTTGGTTTCACGACAATTTGGTAAAAACATTAAAATGATAAATGTGCATTTTATCCCTGTAATAATTTCCTCTGAAAAACCTGATGAGGTTATTCAGGTCCTAACCCGTCATATACATTGGATAAAAGATGAATGGGAACATAATGAAAAATCAAACTTCAAATTGTTTACCATAAAAACAGGAATATTAAAATCATCCATCGAATAATAACTGATAACCATCTCAATGAAATTCGAAACCCATAAGGAATAATGAAACAAAATGAATGTAAATGGTTTCCCGTCTGTCCTATGAAATATTTTTGCGAACAGGGGAAAATAGATTCATCGTGGATTGAAAATTATTGTAAAAGTAATTGGAAAAAATGCATTCGTTTTTATAAAGAAGAAAATGGGATTTATCATCCCGACAATATGTTACCAAACGGAGAAATAGATGAAAACTTATCTTGATTGTTTACCTTGTTTTATGAGTCAGGCATTACGGGCAGGACGAATGGCAACAAAAGATGAAAAGAAGATCAAAGAATTGCTCGATAGTGTTGGGTGCATGATAAAAGACATTCCAATGGAAAATACACCCCCCGAAACCGGTGATCTGATTTACCAAAAAGTCAGGGAAATAACAGGTGTTAAAGATCCTTATAAAAGAATTAAGGATGCGAATATTTATGAAGCATTGGCTTTGTATCCTAAGCTAAAACAATTAATAAACAATTCCCCCAATAAACTTCTGACAGCTATCCGCATAGCCATCGCAGGAAATGTCATTGACCTTGGTGTTGGCAAGGAGTTCAATATTCTTGAGGATGTAGATAAGATACTTGTTCAGGAGTTTGCTATTTTTGATTTTGAGCAATTTAAATATCAACTTAATAAAGCAAAATCAATTCTTTACCTTGGTGATAATGCCGGGGAATCTGTTTTTGATAAAATCCTGATTGAGGAAATGGGGAAACCTGTAACATATGTTGTACGGGATGTGCCTGTAATTAATGATGTAACTTTTGAGGATGCTATCAGCTCAGGACTTGATGATGTTGCTAAAATAATATCATCAGGAAGTTCAGCGCCCGGAACTATATTGAATTTATGTAATGATGCCTTTTTAGAAAGATTTAACAGTGCCGATATGATCATCAGCAAAGGACAGGGAAATTATGAAGGACTCTCAAATGTTGATAGGTCGGTGTGTTTTTTATTGAAAGCGAAATGTCAGGTAATTGCAAATAACTTGCAGGTAAAAGAAAATGATATCGTATTAAAATTGATTAATTGAAAAGAATTTTTTGTTAAAATTAATTTTCCTGATATTTGTGCCCTCTTAATTAAAACATAAAATAGATATGACTCAGGAAACTAAAAAAGCATGCATGTTCTGCGAACGGACAGAAAATGAAATTCCATTGGTACAAGTAGATTTTAAATCAGAAAATTATTGGATTTGCCCTCAACATATTCCCGTACTTATTCATGATCCTCAAAAGTTAACAGGAATACTTCCGGATGCTGAAAATATGGAAGCGGGTTAAAAAACCCGTGTTGGTGAAGAAGTAATTCACTAAAATTAGTGGTTTAGAAATCCTGCATATTAAATTGTGATAAATTTTATAATAAAGATCTGATGTGAAAATGCTCATGATATATTGTGATTCATTTGTCTTTAAACCGACTATTAAAACTTTAGACATGGCAGATGAAAACGCACAGCCTGCTAGCTACGATGATGTGCAAGTGGCTTTTCTGCAAGTAGAGGAGCAAGATGAAGATAGGGAGGGGGAAGTAGTAAAAAAACTACTTAAAAACCTCAAATGGGTTTGCGGCAAAAATAATACCCGGAAAGTGGTTTTGCATTCATTTGCCCATTTATCAGAAAGCAAAGCAAGTCCTGTATTTACAATACAGCTTTTTAGCAGAATTGAAGAAAGACTGAAAAATGCAGGATATGAAGTAGGCCAAACACCTTTTGGTTATTTCCTGGATTTACAGGTAGATGCCCCGGGATTTTCACTGGCAAGGGTATTTAAATCATTTTAACTATGGAAAATTAGAATTATCCCGACTCGGAAGTTGAATTAAAGCCGTTCACAGCAAAATATTGCGACAGCATTATGAATACTGTCTTATTTGGATTGTACAGAGGATTCATAGACTAGGCCAGTAAAGATATGGATGTCCAACCCGATAATACCATCCTGGATTTGGGATGTGGTACAGGGCGAAATGCCAGTTAGATGGCAAACAATCTTTCAGATATGGGAAATATTACCGGTATTGATGTGTCGGAGATCATTGAAAACAAATCAGTGAAAAGTTTCATGATGATAAACGGGTTCAGTGATTTTAAGGAAGCTTTCTATATGAAGAAAGATGTGAGGTTGCTGAAAGGTGATAGAAAAATAAGTATTGAGGTGTTCAAATAACTTCTTATCTTTTTGATTGTAATAGTTTGTAATGATTGACGATACAATAAGCCACAGATTCACAGATTATTATCAATTTATATTTTGATTTGTCTTATAATAATTA
>Ga0164315_10004056_pt1 | contig 11362 bp, 10 predicted proteins | sample GuaBasSedimGuay6_FD_113737 | JGI IMG/M metagenome (GOLD analysis project Ga0164315, IMG submission 113737) | Subseafloor sediment microbial communities from Guaymas Basin, Gulf of California, Mexico - Guay6, Core 4569-2, 0-3 cm | ecosystem: Environmental > Aquatic > Marine > Hydrothermal vents...
AACGGCTACAACCACAACCTCTACCTCGGCGGCGAAGACGTCACGCTGCGCTACTGCGACATCCACCACAGCATTGCCGGCCACAACGTGAAGAGCCGCGCACATATCACGCGGGTCGAATACTGCCATGTGCACGACTCGTCGAACCGCGAGTTCGATCTGGTGGACGCCGCCGAGACGGCGCGGCCCGGGAGCGACGCGCACCTGATCGGCAATATCATCGCCAAGGACCCGGAGTGCCCGGGCAACCGCGCGGTGTTCCACTTCGGGCAGGACGGCGGCAAGGGGCACAACGGCACGCTGCACCTGCGCTTCAACACGATCGTCACGCCGTTTACGTCTACGGTCCTGCGACTCAGCGCCGCCAAGGCGCGCGCGGTGTGGACGGGCAATCTGCTCGTGGGCGCGGGACGCACGCTGGCTGCGCCCGGGGCGGAGCGCATGCGGGGTACGGGCAACTGGTTTGCCGGCAATTACCAGCCGGGCGTGCTCGATCCCAAGACCAACACGTTCAAGGCGCTTCCCCGCCCGATCTTCCAGAACCCCACGGGCGGCGACTACCGCCCCACCGCCAAGACCCTGGCACGACTCGCCGCGCGCAAGCCCCCCGCGCCCCCCCAATTCGAGTACCGGGCACCCCGCGATGGCGTTGCCCGCACCAAGGCTATTCCCGGCGCCGTCACTCGCAAACCCCGCACTCCTCGATAAGGCAGTGCTCTTTCTGGACGAGAGGCTGCGCGCCCTTGCTCCCCTCGCGATAGACGGCCACCGACTTGAGGCCGAGCATCCAGCCGCGCTGGAAAATGCCTTGGATCTCTTCGGCCGTCGCGGTCGCCGGCAGGTTGACCGTTTTGGAAATGCCACCGGACAAGAACGGTTGGGCGGCGGCCATCATCAGCAGGTGACCGTCGGTGCCGATGCAGCGCCCGCCATGCGGAGGCGGCACGGCGCAGTCGAAGATGGGCAGATGCTCTTCGCGCAGGCCGGGCGCGCCCTCGATCGTCTCGGCCGTCTCGACATGGGCGATAATCGCCTGCATCGCTTGCTCCGTGTATCCGAGACGCGCCAGCGCGCGCGGCAGCGTCCGGTTCACGAGGCGCAGCGTCCCGCCCCCGACGAGATGCTTGTACTTCACCAGCGCGAGTTCCGGTTCGATGCCGGTCGTGTCGCAGTCCATCAGGAACGCGATCGTTCCCGTCGGCGCCAGCAGCGTCGTCTGCGCGTTGCGCACGCCGTGCTGGCATGCGCCGGCGAGTGCGGCGTCCCACGATGCGCGGGCGGCGGCCATCAATTGCGTGGGCGCCCCTTCGATTGTGTCGAGCGCGTCGCGATGCATGCCGAGCACCTCGAGGAACGACTCGCGGTTTTCGTCGAACGCGTCGAAGGGGCCGCGCACACGCGCCATCTCGCTCGACACGCGATACGCTTCGCCCGTCATCAGCGCGGTGAGCGCCGCGGCCTGCGCGCGGGCGCCATCCGAGTCGTAGGGCAGACCCGAGGCCATGAGCAGCGCGCCGAGATTGGCGTAGCCGAGTCCGAGCGGTCGGTAACGCCGGCACATCTCCTCGACGCGCGGTGTCGGATACGAAGCGCGATCGACGATCGCCTCCATCGCGCGCAACAGGCGACCCACGTCGGCGCAGAAGGCCTCTGCGTCGAAGCGCTCGCCCGCGTACTTCATCAGGTTGAGCGACGCCAGGTTGCAGGCGGTGTCGTCCAGGAAGAGGAACTCGCTGCACGGATTGCTCGCGCGAATGACGCCGCCGGCGCGGCAGGGATTCCAACGCTGGATGGTGTCGGCGAACTGGATACCCGGATCGCCGCACGCCCACGCGCCCTGCGCCATGGCCGCCAGCAGTTCGTGCGCGGGCATGCGATCGACCACGGCGTCCGTCGTGACCGCGCGTGTTTCCCATCCGCCGCCGCTGCGCGCCGCCTCCATGAACGCATCCGGCACCCGCACGCTCAGGTTGGCGTTCTGGAAGGCGACGCTCGCGTACGCCTCGCCGTCGATGCCGCCGGAGTAGCCGGCGGCGATGAGCGCGCGCGCCTTTTTTTCTTCGTGCGCCTTGCTGCCGATGAACTCGAGCACGTCGGGGTGGTCGGCATCGAGAATCTGCATCTTCGCCGCGCGCCGCGTGCGTCCGCCCGACTTGACCACGCCGGCGAACGCGTCGTAGCCGCGCATGAAACTCACCGGGCCCGAGGCGGTGCCGCCCTCGGCGAGTTGCTCGCGACTCGAGCGCAGCGTGCTCAGGTTGGTCCCGGACCCCGAACCCCGCTGAAACAACAGCCCCTCGGTGCGTGCCAAATCCATGATCGACGCCAGCGAATCCTCCACCCGCAGGATGAAGCAGGCGGAGCATTGCGGGCGGCCGTCCACGCCGACGTTGAACCAGACCGGCGAGTTGAACGCGCCGCGCTGGTGCAGGAGCAGTCCCATGAGCGCCGCGCCGTAGTGCTCTTCGGCGGCCAGCCCCTGCTCATCGACCCAATTCGCCAGCGTGCCGCCGACGCGCTCCAGCAGCGCACGGACGCTCGTTTCACGCCCCTCGCGCAGGTAGCGAGTGGCGACAATGGCCAGCGCGCGGTCCGACCAGCCACGGGGCGCCTCGACGTCAAACGGCAAGTCGGCGCCCGCGGGTCGCACGGACCACTCCACGGAATCGAGCACATCGGCGATCATGAGCAGACCATTCTATGAATCCGCCCGGCAAAACGTTCGATGTCTTCGGCCTTGGCCAGTGCGTGGTGGATCACCTCGCCCTGGTCGAGGAGCATCCCCCCTCCGACGAGAAGCGCGAAGTCCTCGCGTGGCAGCGCGCTGGCGGCGGCCCCGTGGCGACCGCGCTGGTGGCTCTTTCCCGCTGGAAGCGCGCCTGCGCCATTGCGGGCGTGGTGGGCGACGACGCCGACGGGGAGACGCTGCTCGCCGATTTCCGCGCCGAAGGGGTGGATGCAGGCCGGATGCTCGTGCGCCCCGACTCCTCGTCCCAGGCGGCGTTCGTGGCGGTGGAGCGGGCGACCGGCCGGCGCCGCATCTACTGGCGCCGCCCCACCGGCGCCCCGCCGCGCCTCGAGGAGATCGACCCGCCGCCCGCTCGCCTGTTCCTGACCGACGGCCTGTGGGCGGACATTTCGGTCGCCTGCGCGCGCCGCGCCACCTGCACGGTCGTCGATGCGGGAACGCTGCGGGAGGGAACCGAGGCGCTCATCCCGGAGGCGGACGTATTCGTGGCGTCGGAGTCGTTCGCCCGCGCCTACATGGGCGGCGACGATCCGGAGGGCTGCTGCCGCCGCCTGCGCGAGGCGGGCGTACGCATCGCCGGGGTGACCCTGGGCGCGCGCGGCTACGTGGCATCGTTCGAGGACCGCACCTATCGCGCACCCGCCCACCCCGCGGAAGTCGTCGATACGACCGGTTGCGGCGACATCTTTCACGCGGGCCTGTGCGAGGGCCTGCTCGCGGATTGGCCGCTCGAACGCACCTTCGAATTCGCCGCGTGGGCGGCCGCGCAGGCGGCCACGGCCCTCGGCGGCCGCGCGGGCATTCCCATTGGCCCCCCGCCCGTGAGATAATATTGGCCGCGCATGCCCGATCCCGGAACCAGTCAGCAAACCGACACGATCACCGAAACGAAGCTCGCCTTGCCGTGGCAACTGATCGTGCACAACGATCCGGTCACGCTCATGAGCTACGTGACGATGGTCCTTCAGCGCCTGTTCGGATACGCCTTCGAGAAGGCCTACGGGCTCATGATGGAAGTGCACACCGACGGGCGCAGCATCGTCTGGACCGGCGCGCGCGAGCAGGCGGAAATCTACCTCCACAAGCTGCACGCGGCGCAGTTGCTCGCCACCATGGAGTGCGTGGGCGAATGATGGGCCCGCGCCTTGATCGTCTCTCGGACGGCTCGCTGCGTTTCACCGAAATCGCGCCGTGGTTCTACAGCGTGCTGCTCGAGGTGCCGGAGCTGCTCGACTCGGACCAACCCGAGGCGGTTTCGCAGCGCCTCTATCCCGAGCCCAGCGACGACGAGGAAATCCGCGAGTCCTGGGACAAGTACGTGCGGCCCGATCTCTTCGCGCTGGTCGCCTCCGCGCGCGAAATCGTGCTGAAGGATCTCGGCAACATCGGCCGCATCGAGCTGCCGCCGCCGGACGGGCTCGACGACCCGATGGAAGTGCTGGGCGGATTGGCGCTCTGGAGCCTCGAGATTCCCGTCGGCCACGTGCAGGCGTGGATTAGCGCGCTCAACGTGGCCCGCCTGACGCTCTCCACCCGATTCGACGTCGAGCACGGGGACATGGAAGAGCAGGATGACCAGGAAGATGGCGTCGATGAAGAAGACCCGCCGGAATTCGACATGCGCACATTCGCCATCACGCGCATTCACCTGCTCGGCTGGATTCAGCAGATGATGATCGAAGAGGAGAACCCGCCCCCGTCCGACGCCGACGCGCCCTGGATGCCGAAGGACGAAGACGACTAGGACGGCTCGCTGCGCTTCGCGCGTTGTGGGTGTTGGGTTTTGAGTTGTGCGTCGCAACCCGGGCATCCGCCTGCGAGCGCGCACGGCGGGGCATCGAGTGTTCGTATCGACCGAGGCCCGACGGCGGCAGCTGCGCCGCAAGGCGGTCTGGTCGCGACGCAATACCCATCACCCCCAACCCGACACCGATCCACGAACGGTCGGCCTTGGTCATCCGCGACGAACTCTACGGATAGTCCGCGACGCGCTCGTACGCCGTTGTGTCGGGCGGCCCACCGGCGAAGTCGAAGCGCACGCCCGGTTCGATCAGCGCCGAAGAGACGGTGCCGCGCCAACCCGCGTACTTGCAGACCGCGAAATCGCGCGGCAGGTTCTTGCGGGTATCGGAAAGCACCGGCCGCAATGCGTCGAGATTCACGTCGGACGCCAAGCCGAAGTCCAACTCATCGCTGTCGTGGAAGTTCGAAAGCACGTGGATGCCCGGCGCCAGTTCATCGAAGGCGTGGCCCTCCGGCGAGATGCGACAGACCTCGCCGCGCGCGCCTTGCCCGAGGAATATTTGGCAGGGGTTGCGGGGCGCGGCGCAGAGTTCACGCTCCAAGAACGCATGCGCCGCCGCCAGGTCCGCGCGCGCGAGTGCGCCGGCCACAAGATGGCCGCGACTGGCGCGCCCCTTCTCCTCCGGCAGGCGCGAGAGATTGGTGATGGCGGCAATCAACCCGTTGGCGTTGACGCCGATCCATGTACCGCCCTCCTCGTCGTCGCGTGGCGCCCAGAACGTCGTTTCCGCCACCCAGCGGCGCGGCGGGGAAAACGGGCGCGCGTACGCCTCGTCCCGGTTGGCGCCGATGAGCGGGCGCTCGCCGACGCGGCAAATCAGGACGCACATGCAAAGAGCCGTTGGATGTCCGCCAGCGAGTAGGGCTTGGCCAGGTAGACGGCCTCGCCCAGATCAACGTCGCGCGTCACGTCCTCGCGGTCGTAGCCGCTCGTGACCACGAGTTGCGCACTCGGGCAGGCGGCGCGCACAGCCTCGACAAGCGCGCGGCCCTTCATGTCGGGCAGCGTAAGGTCGAGCAGGATCGCGGCGACCGGACCCTTCGCGAGAATCGCCAGCGCTTCGGCGCCCGTGGATGCGGCCGCCGTCTCGCGCCCGATCGCTTCGAGCATGCGGCAGGCGATGCCGAGCACGACATCCTCGTCCTCGACGACCAACACAGTTCCGGCAGACGCGCGGGGGTCGTTCACGGCGACATGGTATACGGTCTGACCATGCAGGGCGCGGCATCCCTCGTGAAGTTGGCGGCGACCGAGGCGGGTTTCGACCTGTGCGGCATCGCGCGCGCCGTTCCCGGCGACGAGGACGCGCACCTGAGGGAGTGGCTGAAGCAGGGTTATCACGGCGACATGGGCTACATGGAGCGGCGCCGCGACGTGCGCGAAATTCTCGATGGCTGCCGCTCCGTGATCGCTCTCGGCCTCAACTACTACGATCCGCATGAGCACGCACCCGACGACCCGCGCGTGTCGCGCTACGCGTGGGGCGGCGACTACCACGAGGTGATGGACAAGCGTCTCGACCGCTACGTCGCGCGCCTCGGCACGCTCTTGCCGGACGCCGAGTTCCGCGCCTACTGCGACACCGGCCCGATCATGGAAAAGGCGTGGGCGCAGCGTGCGGGCATCGGCTGGATCGGCAAGAACGGCTGCCTCATCTCGCAGCGTTACGGTTCGTGGGTCTTTCTCGCGACGGTGCTCACGACCGCGGCCCTCCCCCCCGACACCCCCCATCCCGACCGCTGCGGAAGTTGCGACCGTTGCCTGCACTCCTGCCCCACCGACGCGTTCGTATCGCCCGGCGTAATCGACGCGCGCCGCTGCATTCCGTATCTGACGATCGAGCAGTGGAAACCGATCGGCGCCGAATTCAAGATCGCCCCGTGGGCCTTCGGCTGCGACGCGTGCCAAGAAGTCTGCCCCTGGAACAGCCGCGCCGAGGCGAGTGCCATCGAGGAGTTCGTGCCGCGGGCCAGCCAGTTCCCGCCCGACCTGAAAAACTGGGTGGCGATGCGCGGCCCCGAATTCCGCGCCACCTACGCCGACACGGCGCTTGCGCGTCCCGGTCGCCGCGGACTCGCTCGCAACGCGCTCGCGGTCATGCGCGAAACCGGCATCGATGAAGAAACGCTCGACCTCGCCCGCAGCGACGCGTCCGGCCTGGTTCGAGATCAAGCCGATCAATAGCGCGCGAGCGTGCTGTCGACTCGCCGCGCCCAAGCCTCGATTCCCCCCGCCATCGACTGGACGCTCTCGAATCCCTGGATCTCGAGAAACTTCATCGCCTCGAGGGAGCGAATGCCGTGGTGGCAGAAGACGACGATCGACGCGTCCTGCGCCGCCGCGGTCTTCTTGAGGCCCAGGAAGAGCGACATCATCGGGATGTGCTCCGCGTCGTCCAGCGCACAGATCGCCAGTTCGTGGTCTTCGCGAACGTCGATCAGGTGCAGCGCGTCACCCGCGTCGAGCTTCGACTTCACGTCTTCGGGAGTGATTTCGGACATACGCTCGGGATTGTACGGGCTTGAGGCTAGATGCTTGAAGCCGAACCCTTGGAGCGGAACGCGCTAAACAGGAGATGACTATCCGCCAAACGGGCCGGGGCCGATCCCGAATCGAGAAGTAGGATTCGCCCTGCACGACGGTAGGTTCGGGCACCCAGCGCGAGCTACGGCGCCTGGGGGTCCGCCGGTCCGCGCCCCTCCATCCGCGACCCCCGAAGGAGTCGAACGTATGTTGGACAAGCGCGCGGATCTCGCCGGCCCCGGTATCAGCACCTATGAGGAGGTCGCCAAGATCCTCCCGGTGGAATACGAGTCCCTGCTGTCGCCCATGGAGACGATGCAGGCGCTCTTCGAAATCAAGCGGTTCATCGAGGATGGGCTCTGCCAAGAGCTGAACCTCAACATGGTCCAGGTGCCGCTCATCGTGGACCGGAACAGCGGCATCAACGACATGCTCGATCGCGACGGCTCGCGAACGCCGATCGAGTTCGAGGCGGGTCTCGGCCTGCCGAAGAAGATCGACGCGCAGGTGGTGCAGGCGGCGACGAAGTGGAAGCGGCTGGCACTTGCGCAGTTCGACTGCGGCATGCACGAAGGACTGTGCACGGACATGAAGGCGGTGCGCAAGGACTACTTCCTCGACCACGATCACAGCTCATACGTGGACCAGTGGGACTGGGAGAGGGTCATCGGCTCCGAAGACCGCAGCCTCGACTATCTCAAGGAGACGGTGCGCCGCATCTGGAAGGTCCTCGCCGGTGCGGGCAAGCACGCGCAGACGATGTTCCCGCAACTGCGCACCGACCGCTACGACGAGTTCCCGGAGGAGCTGAAGTTCATCCACGCGGAAGAACTGCTCGACATGTATCCCGATCTGCCGCGCAAGCAGCGGGAGACGAAGCTCATCCAGGAGTACCCGGCCGTCTTCATCATCGGAATCGGCTGGCCGCTCGAGGATGGCTACCCGCACGAAATGCGCGCGGTCGACTACGACGACTGGATCACCGCGACGAAGGTGGGCGACAAGACCTACCACGGCCTCAACGGCGACATCCTCGTCTGGAACCCGGTGACGAAGCGGCGGCATGAGCTCACTTCGATGGGCGTGCGCGTCACCAAGGAGACGCTGCGCCTGCAGTGCGAAATGGGCGACCAACTCGACTTCCTCGATCAGCCCTACCACCAGGCGATTCTCAACGACGAGATCCCGCTCAGCATCGGCGGCGGCATCGGCCAGAGCCGCACGTACATGTATCTGCTGCGCAAGGCGCACCTCGGCGAGGTGAGCGTCTCCATCTGGCCCGACCAGCTGAAGGACATCTGCGCCGAACGGAACATCCACGTTCTCGAGTAGAGCACCACCACCTGAAATGAATCCGCCCGGGCTGCCGAGGCCCGGGCGGAACGTGGGAGAGAGTGGGGGGAGAGCCGTTGGCTCTCCCCCATCGCGAAGGGTTACTTCGCTGCCCAGATGATCTCGGCCTTGGTGTAGCCGAGGACTTTGTAGTTCGGAACCAGGTCGGTCACCGGTTCGAGCACCGGCATCCACTTGCCGCCGTACCAAGTGAGGTCGGCCTTGGCCAGGCCCGTGCCCTTGAGCGCGGTGTCGGCATCCGCGGGACGGTAGCCGGACGGATCGTTGGGCGCGAACCAGTTGAGCACGAACTGGGTCGCACTCAGCCTGAGGTAGTTCGTGTTGCCGTCGATATCGACATCCTTGGTGCCGGCGATGATCTCCTCGCTGGTCACCGAGAGGCCGAGTTGGATCAGATCGCTGACCTTGTAGAACTTCCAGCGATAGAGCGGCATCTCGATCACGCCCATCGGGCCCATGTTGACCAGCGTCTTGCGGCCGACGGGGACCGGGTGCGCGAGGGCGCCACCCTCGGCGTGGCAAGTGACGCAGCTCATGTTCGCGCCGAGCGCCTTGCTCGCCGGTAGAACGCCATGGCCGCCCAGTGTGACCTGGGAGAAAGCGGGGTAGTCGGCCACGGCCTGCATGAATGCTTCACGCTGCTCGGCGGGCAGCTTCGCGCCCTGCATCTGCAGGAACATCTTGATCAGGCTGCCATCCGGAAGCTTCATGCTGATCGTCTGGGAGACGTCGTCGAAGGGCGGGTACCACTCGTAGTCGGCCGGGAATCCCATGGGACCGTTGAAGCCCTGGAACTGGCGCAGGCCGGCATTCGAGGCGGCGTACATGTCGAACGACGCGTCCGCGCCCACGTCGATGATGCCGTCGAGGTTGGCGTCGAACGGCGAACCGGTACGCGTCAGGTAGTGCTCGTAGCCGAAGGCCGCCTTGTCGAAGTAGACGAGGTTCGGGAAGATCTGCATGAGCGCCATCGCCTGTACCCGCGAGTCCGGGTTCTGGAAATCGGCGGGGGTCACGTTGCGGACTTCCGTCGGCGTCATGTCCAGCATGTCGAGCGCGTACAACGCCTCGGCATTGTTGCCGTTGGCGTAGAAGCGGTACATGGAGTGCGCGTTGTATTCGAACCCGGCCTCGTTGGTCTTGACGGCGCCGCTGAAGTAGCGAGCGTCGAAGACCATTCCGTTGGCCATGGGCTTGAAGGGCATGATCTTCGCGTTGGGCATGCCGCGTACGGCCAGCGTCTGCGCGAGGAACGAGGTCCCTCCGTCGAACCAGGTGAAGATCGGGCGGCTCTTGAAGGCCTCGGAGTCGGCGTCGATGTCGGCACGGTCGCCGGCGACGTACATGTCCGCCACGACCAGCTTGGTGTCCTTGCCTTCGGCGTTGCGCGCGAAGCTGACCTGGCCGCCGTGGCCGAAGAGTGAATAGGTGATGCCGCTGCCATACGGGATGTGGCAGGTCTCGCAAGCGATCTTGGCGAGGTGGCGCTCGCGGTGGATGTCCTCGCTCAGGTTCGCGGTTTCATGGCACTGCATGCAAGTCAGGTCCGTCGGGTCGTGCGGATTCGGCGGGGTTCCCGGGGGCGGCGGCGGATAGTCGGCCGCGGCGAAGTCGCCACCGACGTTGTGGCCACGCACGAACTTGTGGTGGCTTGCGGTGTGGCAGACGGTGCATCGGTTTTCGCTATCGGTAAACAGCGCGTTCTTCGACCCGGCGTGAACGTCATGCCCATCCAGGAAGAGGGTGCCGCGCTTGTAGCCGGTCCGCGAGTGCTCGTGGCAGCGCAGGCAGAGTTCCGGCGTGGTCTTTCCGATTCCCGCGATTGCTTCGACGCTGCGGTCCTGCGCGACGGTGGGCCACGGCGTGTCGGGCACGCCATCGCCGTCGGTGTCCATCATCAGCGGCGTATCGAGGACTCCGTCGCCGTTCATGTCGAGCACGAGATCCGGGACGCCGTCGTGGTTGAAGTCGCTGTTGTCGCGCGAGTCGCGGGCGACGCCGACGGCGGTCGGCGAGTGGGCCGAGGGCGAGGCGGTACCGGCGACGGCGGCGAGGATGCCCTCCATCGGCCGGGACTTGTAGGTCTCCGAGTGGCAGACGAGGCAGTCGAGGCCGCCGTCCACAAGGCTGGTGGCCTGTTCCTGCGCGTTGGGCATTCCCATCCTGTCGAACATCATGGAGAACATTCCCTCCATGACCGGCAGATAGCGGCTGACGTGGCACTTGGCGCACTCGCCCAGATTGATGTCGCTGATGGAGTTCGTCAGGCCCGTCGTGGCCGGCAGGCCGCAGGCGCGGTCGAGCATGCCGTGAGCGCCGCCGCCGGGAAAGAGCACCCGGTCGGTGCGCGCGGCGATGGAGTAATGCACCGAGGCCTTGAGATCGCTGACCGCGTCGGTGTGACAGCGGCTACAGAGAGATCCGGCCAGATCGCGCTGCACGTCGTCGTGGGTGACCACGCTGGTGGTTCCGGCCTTGTCGACGACGGTGTAGGTCTTGGCTATGGGGTCGTAGGTGAACTCGTGGACCGCGTACGACTGCGACGCGGACTGCGGGTTGGTGCCGACCAGGTCGGCCCCGCCATCCGAACCGCACGCGGGCAGGAAGAGCACGAGACCGAGTAGAAGGGAGAGGGACCATCGGGCGCGAGTAGCGAACATGGAAAAGCCTCCGTTCAGGGAGATGCGCGCGGTTTGCCATCGGACGTGCCCGTCCCGCGACGGGCGCCCGGCGGCCGAATCAACTGGGCATTGTTGGTGGGAAAAGCGCACGCGTTCCTGCACGTCGCACACAGTTTCCCTTCCGTTTTGCCCCCCCGCTATCACCGCAAGGGTGGCTTTTCCTACCCCCCGGGGGGGAGACACCGCTACCCCCCGGGGGGGAGACACCGCTACCCCCCGGGGGGGAGACACCGCTACCCCCCGGGGGGGAGA